>Ga0185299_10000873_pt1 | contig 70180 bp, 62 predicted proteins | sample PaiPotPPA55metaG_FD_128002 | JGI IMG/M metagenome (GOLD analysis project Ga0185299, IMG submission 128002) | Iron sulfur acid spring bacterial and archeal communities from Banff, Canada, to study Microbial Dark Matter (Phase II) - Paint Pots PPA... ... | reverse complement strand
AATTGGTTTGCGCACGCCAGCCTTGCGGAGCGCGATGCCTTCTTCCGTGCAGGTCACCCCAAACCAGTCCGACCCGGCCTTCTCCAGGGCTTTGGTTACCTCTGGCCCGCCATGGCCGTACGCATTCCCTTTCACGATGCACAGCACTTGCCGCGGCGTACGCCGCTTTTCATTTCGCGGATTCACGTAAGAGCGTATCGATTCAAAATTGTGAATCAGCGCCGGGAGCGAAACATCCGCCCAAACCGGCCGCATATTGAGTGTCCCGGGATTTTTCAGTGCGCGCGCCATGTTTATTCCAAGGAAAAATAAGTTTACGTCATCCACGCGGCAAGGGTGGTTTTACGCCTGAAAACTGCCGCGTGAATGACAACAGTGGGCAACTGCACCTACTACAGGGCACGTCGCGTGCCGGTTGATCGAGAAAAAGCGAGCCGGCCGGAAATCCGCTAATGTGAAGCGCGCAAGGGACTTATGGCTTAGGCCCGAAAATGGCTCAGGCAGCGCCCGAATGCTACCCGATCGATCAGCGTGGCTCGCTGGCCGCGCCGTGTCTACGCGTACATAACAATTCGACATTGCAGCAGCACATAACGCTGCGTCACAAACCTCTACATATCGTCAGTGGCGAACTGCGAAAACGCATCCGGTGCGGCTTCTTCAAAACGCGTCAACCGGCTACGGAAAACAAATTTTACGCTTTCCGTTGGTCCATTGCGCTGCTTGGCAATTTTGAGCTCCGTCTCTTCCCGCTCTTCCGGCGTAGCTCCCTGTTTAAAAAAGTGTGGCCGGTAGATGAACATGACCACATCCGCATCCTGCTCGATGGCGCCTGATTCGCGCAAGTCCGAAAGCTGCGGCCCGCGATCATCGCGTTCCGGCGCACGCGTCAACTGACTGAGCACCAACACCGGAATCTGCAACTCCTTAGCCAGCCCCTTCAGCGCGCGGGAGATGCTGGCCACTTCTTCATTGCGATTCGAGAATCGTCCTCGCGCGGTAATAAGCTGTAGGTAATCCACGATCAACAGCGAAAGTCCCTTGTCCCTTTTCAGCCGCCGCGCCTTCGCCCCAATTTCCAGCACGCTGATAGACCCTGCATCGTCAATCCACAGGGGCGCCGCGGAAATTACTCCCAACGCTTCGGTCATCCGTCGCCAATCTTCCTTGCTCAAGTGCCCGGTACGGAACTTGTGCGCGTCAATCTGCGCCACCGAAGCCACCAGCCGTTGCAGGAGTGACTCCTTCGACATTTCCAGGCTGAAAATCGCCGCAGGATGCCCCGCGCGAATGGAAATATTTTCTGCCAGGTTCAGCGCCAGCGCCGTCTTCCCTTGCGATGGCCGCGCCGCGAGTATCAGCAATTCCGAAGGCTGCAGCCCGGAAGTTAGCTTATCCAACTCCCCATACCCCGTTGCCACTCCCGTGATGCTTTTGCCTTCGCGAAAAATTCTTTCCAGCCGCTCGAAATTGTCCCGAACAATGTCCTTCACCGGAATTAGCCCGGCCCGCACTCGGTCTTCCGCCAGCGCGAAAATCGAAGACTCCGCGTTATCCAGAATGGTGTCAGCGCCATCCTCGCCTTCAAACGCCCGCTGCTGAATATTGTGAGTCGCGTGAATCAAGTTGCGCAGCATCGCCTTTTCTTTCACGATGCGCGCGTAATGTTCCACGTTCGAAACCCGCGGCATGCCATCTGCCAGTGCGGCCAGATATGGCGCACCGCCGGAAGCTTCCAGATCGCCACGGCGATGCAGTTCTTCTGTCAGCGTGACCAGGTCAATGGCTTGCTGGCTTTCGCCCAACGCAATCATCTGCGTGAATACCCGGCGATGTTGCTCCATGAAAAAATCTTCGGGGCGTAAATGCTCGACAGCGGGATTAAGTGCGTTGTTATCCAACAAAATGGCGCCAAGAACGGAACGTTCGGCATCTAGATTATTGGGCAGCGGTTTTTCTAGGGTGCTATCAACAGCCATAACCCGGGCACACCTCGTTTTTCGCTTTATATTCGCCTAGGCGAATTTGTAGCATGTTCCCCGCCCCAGGGCAAGGAAAAGAAATTTTCGAGCTGGTGAACGCTTACGACTCGATTGGATTTGCACCGAACCGAATTAATTTATGCAGCGCATTGTGTGCTGAACTGAAACCATCGTCAACACGCAATCTGATTTCAACCTGTGCATCGCCGCGAAAAGTTTGTGCAAAACTTTTTTTCGCCGAAGAATTTTGTTGCACAAAACTTTTTTTTACTCACACAAAAAAAGAGGCGCATGTAAATGCGCCTCTTCAATCCCGCAAACTACAAATAAATTACGCTTGCTGCCCTTCCTTCTGCACGTGTACTTTCACTTCGGCGGTAATATCCCGGAAAACTTTCACCGTCGCGCGGAAATCTCCCAGCGCCTTGATCGGCTCAGCAGTCTGAATCTGCCGCTTGTCGATCTTGAAGCCCTTGGTCTCCAGCGCATCGGCAATATCACCTGTGGTTACCGAGCCGAATAGCTGGTCATTCTCGCCAGTCTTGCGCGTAAAGTTTAACTCCACGCCATTCAACTCGGCGGCCTGCTTGCGCGCCGCTTCCATTTCCGTAGCCGTTTTTTTTGCCAGTGAACCGCGGATCTTTTCAATGGCCTTCAAATTCCCGGCGCTGGCCTCCACCGCGAGCTTGCGCGGCAACAAAAAATTTCGTGCATAGCCGGGCTTTACGGTCACAACGTCACCACGATGCCCCAGCTTCTCGATATCTTCCTGAAGAATAATTTGCATATGCTCTTCCTCTTAGCTCCCGTTCGTCGTCCTGACGTGACCGCGACTATCAACTCTTATGCGTTGGAAACTTCTGTCGGCGCCGCGGCTGGCGGTGCAGGTGCCGCAGCTGCTGGTGCCGCATGGGTGCCTGGCGAACTTCCGGCTGGCGCTCCCGCCGCTGCCGCTACCACGGCGCGAGGCTGCTGCGTTCCCGCTGCGCTGCCCGCGAACGGCAGCAACGCGATATTTCTCGCGCGCTTGATCGCCACGCCCAGCCACCGCTGGTGCCGCGAGCACACCCCGGTCATGCGCCGAGGCAGAATCTTGCCCCGTTCCTGCACAAACTGCGAAAGAATGTCTGCGCGCTTGTAGTCGATGAAGTCCATCTTCTCTACGCAAAACTTACAGACTTTCTTCTTGCGAAAATATTGGCGCTTCCCGCGGCGTGGTCCACCTGGACCACCAGGCCCGCCCGGTCCGCCGCCTTCACGCCGCGGCCCGCCATGACTGCCACCGCTGTGGCTTCCGCCACTGTGCCCGCCGCCGCTATGGCCACCACCGTGCCCGCCCCCGCCATCCCGCCGCGGAGGTGCGCTCGGCGCTGTTGCCTGCTTCTGTTCCTCTGCCATACCTGCCACCCTTTCACTTGAACCGCAAAAACAATCTCAACTAAATTTTTCCAGCCTGAACTCAATCTCTAAAAAACGCGCAGCCCGATCAATTCAAACCTAGCTCGCGGGCGCGTTATGCTCCGGAGCAGCAGCCGGCGCCTGTGGCGCTGCCGCCGCAGGAGGGGCCGTGGCACGTCGCGGACGCCGCGCAGTGCGCTTGTCCCGCTTGTCCACCAGCTTCTTCTGCCGTTTCAAATCTTCATCCAGCCGCACGGTTTGATACTTGATGACCGTATCCTGCACACGCAAACGCCGCTCCAACTCCGCGATCAAATCCGGATGCGAGGTGCGAATCTGCTGGTAGTAGTACATTCCTTCGCGATGCTTGGCCACTTTGTACGCCAGCTTGCGCGTTCCCCAGGTCTCCGCCTTCTCCACCTTCCCGCCCTTTTCCGTGCAGGTGTGCTCGATAACCGTAAGCACTTTCTTCACGTCTTCTTCCGCCGTCGCAGGCCGCGCAATAAAAATCAAATCGTATAGCCGCTCTTCCATCTTGCCCTCGTTTCTCTTCTCTCCGGGCAGCCGCCCGGCAAACTCATTTACTCTGATGCTTCATCCGCCGGCGGTTCCTTTCGCCGGTTGTACTTGTTCATGGCCGCATCGATTCCCTTCGCCACCATCACTTCCACCGCGTCGGCCGCTTCCGCGATCATCTCCGACGCGACTTCCAACTCGCCCTTGCGCATCGGCCGCAACACATACTCTTTGCGACTGCTCACTTCGTGCTCCGGCGCGCAACCAAGCCTCAATCGCGCAAACACTGGCGTTCCCAACGACCCGATCACCGACTTCGCGCCGTTGTGACTGCCCGCGCTTCCTTCGCCGCTGATGCGAATCGTGCCCATCGGCAATTGCGCTTCGTCCCACATCACCAGCAAATCGCTCGGCGTCAACTCGTACTTTTCTAGCAGCTCGCGCACCGAAATGCCGCTCAGATTCATGTACGTCTGCGGTTTTGCCAGCAGAACATCTTCTCCCGCCAGCTTTCCCCGCCCGACCAGCGCCTTGCCTTCCGGCCGCGAAACGCGAATTCCGTTACGATCCGCCAACTCATCTATCGCCATGAATCCTAGGTTGTGCGGCGTCCACTGATACTCCGGATCGGGATTGCCAAGTCCAACAATCAGCCGCATACACTCCGCATTCCCCGCAAAAAACTCCGTAGATCATGTGCACGAGAAGCCGCAGCGCCAGCCTCCGCGTGTTACTTCTTTTTCTCGCCCTTGTCGCTCTTCTCCGCAGCCTTGGGCTTGGCTGCCTCTTCCGCGCCCTCTTCGCCTTCCACTTCCTTCTTGCCCTTCTTGATGACTTCCGGCTCCGCAGGCGCCGCAGCATCCGCCGCCACCGCATCCGCGGGCTTCTCTTCTTCAACGCGCAGGGCCACAACGTGCGCGAGTACGCGTTCCGGATCGGTAAGCAGCTTCATGTTTCCCGGAATAGGCAGATCGCTGGCGCGCAACTGTTGCCCCAGCATCAATCCGCTCACGTCCGCCTTGAATTCCGTCGGGATTTCCGCCGGCAAACATTCAATCTCCACTTCGCGGGTCACGATTTCAAACACGCCGCCCTGTTGCTTCACGCCAGCAGGTTCGCCAAAGGTGTGCACCGGAACTTTTACGCGCATGCGTACGTCCATCGCCACGCGCAACAGGTCCACATGCAGCAGGTTCCCCGTGACCGGATCCACCAGCCAATCCTTCAAGATCGCCGGTTCATGCTTGCCGCTTAGGTCCACCTGAAACAACGTGTTGTGCCCGCTCTCGGAACGGAATATCGCGCCCAATTGCTTGGCGTTCAACGCCAGCGTGATGGCATCACCTTTGCCGCCATACAACACCGCAGGGACCTTGCCGGTCAGCCGCAATCTGCGGTTTTCATTCTTGCCTCGCTTGGTGCGGGCAGCCCCTTCTACAACAATTTTTTCTTGAGCCATCTTAATTTCCTTCCCTCGTGTTGCTAAGCAATCCCGTTTTTGAATCGGTCCTGCAAAAATGTCCTGCAACAATCTAATGCGGAGGTCAAATAAACAATTCGCTGATCGACGTTTCTTCGTGAATTGAGCGAATCCCGCGAGCGAGCAAATCCGCCACGCTCAATACTTTCAGTTTCTTTAATTTCTTCGCCTCTTCGCTCAGCGGCACCGAATCGGTAGCCACTACTTCTTTTATGCACGACTTTTCGATGCGCTCCACCGCGGGCCCGGAAAGCACCGCATGCGTCGCGGCCGCAAACACCTGCGTAGAACCTTCCCGCATCAGCGCTTCGGCAGTCTTCACCAAGGTCCCCGCGGTGTCGATAATGTCGTCCACGATCAACGTGCTCCGTCCGCGAACGTCTCCGATCAAGTTCATCACTTCGCTGACGTCCACATCTACGCGCCGTTTGTCTACGATCGCCAGCGGCGCTCCCAACCTCTTGGCGAATGATCGCGCTCGTTCCACGCCGCCCGCATCCGGCGAAACCACCGTCAAATCCGGCAAATGCATCTGCCGGAAATAATCCACCAACACTGGCGACCCGTATAAATGATCCACCGGTACGTCGAAATAGCCCTGAATCTGCGGTGCGTGCAAATCCAACGTTAATGCCCGGCTGGCTCCCGCCGTCTCCAACAAGTCCGCCACCAGCTTCGCGGAAATCGGAACTCGCGGCTTGTCCTTGCGGTCTTGCCGCGCATAGCAGTAATACGGCAGCACCGCGGTAATTCTCCATGCCGACGCCCGCTTGAACGCGTCGATCATCAGCAGCAACTCCAGCAAATGGTTATCTACCGGATAGCAACAGGGCTGCACCACGAAAACATCCGCGCCGCGCACGTTTTCCAGAATCTGAAAATAAATCTCGCCGTCGCTGAAACGGCCCAGCAACGCCTTGCCGATCGTCACATTCAGGTTGCGGCAAATACTTTCGGCCAGCGGCACATGCGCCGTGCCCGAAAATATCTTGAACCGGTCGTCATCCACGAAGCGCGCGCTCCTGCATTTCTCTTGCTCTTCTGCGATGGACACCGCAAGGGTGCCCAGGGTTCGCAGTTGAGGTATGAACCCGGATCTTGCAGTGTCCGATTATTTCCAATCAATCGGATCGACCAAAAATCACTTCTGCGAGCTGACTTACCTTGGTTTCGATGGACACGGCGGACGCTGCTGTTCAACGAACGACACGCGCGCCTTTAACAGCGCGAAGATACCTGTCGCGCGAAATTGTTTCGCAAACGAAGGTCAAGTCGTGCGGAAACCCAACAGCGGCTCGGCGCGCCATCGTTGGGCTCGGGAAAACTCCAAACACCGCCGAACCGCTACCCGCCAACGAGGCTTCTGCAGCTCCCTTTTGAAGCAAAACCCGCTTGATTTGATCCAGCCGGTCGTAGCGCTGGAAAACGGGTTTCTCAAAATCGTTAGAAAGGCCGTTTCCCCGCGCGCTCCAGGACAGAGCACAGAACTTCCAAAGTTTAGGGTCTGCGGCCAGTTTTGTCAACGTAGCCGCGTTGCGCACCGGCGCTTTCAGCCAGCGAAACGCGTCGGGTGTCGGCACGCGAATATCGCGCGGAGCGACGATCAGCAGCGCCAGCTTCTTAATATCAGGTAATGGGTAAATCTCATCGCCTCTTCCGGCTCCCAACGCGCGCCCGCCAAATAAAAATATAGGCACGTCCGCGCCCAGCGACGCCGCCAATTCAATCAACACCGCCATCGGCAGCTTTCGCCCGATCAGTTGCAGGTATCCGAACAGTGCCGCCGCCGCGTTGCTGGAGCCCCCACCCAAACCGCCGCCCGACGGAATCGTCTTGTGCAATTCCAATTCGACGCCGCGGCGAACCTTCAATTCGTGGCGCAACGCATCCACCGCCCGGTACGCCAGGTTTTTCTTCACCGGCTCGCGTGCCAGCTCGTCGTTTCCTTGAATGCTCAACGAAATTTCGCTGCTTTTGCTGGCCCGCAGCCGCAATTCATCGTGCAGCGACACCGTTTGAAAAATCGTGCGCAACTCGTGATAACCGTCCGCGCGTTTCCCCAGAATGTCGAGTCGCAGATTTATTTTTGCAAAGGAGGGAATGCGTACTTCGCGCATGCGCCTTATTGCGGCTTGTTTTCTTGCGCAGAAGACTTCTGCGCCACACGATGCTTCATTTGCGAGAGCTTCTTTTCCAACTCCGCGATTTTATCGCTCTCCACGTCCGCGGGCAGAGAGTGCTTCCATTCCGACAGTGACTTTTCCCACTCCGATGCCGCCATCTCCGGGCGCCCGGTCTTCGCATACAAATCGCCCAGGTGCGAATGAATGGTCGCGTCGTGGCTTTCATGCTCCAGCGCTTTGCGCAGCGCGACTTCCGATTCGCCCAGCTTATTTTCCTTTAAATAAATCCAGCCCAGGCTGTCCAGATAAGCGCCGCTAAAAGGCTCTTCCTTCAACGCGCGCCGCACCAAAGCTTCCGCTTCGTCCAGCCGAATCCCCAGATCGCCAAGCATGTATCCGTAATAATTCAGTACTGGCGCATTCCGCGGGTTTACCGACAACACTTTTTTGAACTGCTCTTCCGCGCGATCAAAAAACTTTTGCCGTTCATAAATCGCGCCCAGCAAAAACCACACCATCTCGTTATCGCGCGGCTGCCCCGGCAAAACTTCCGCAGCCTTCGCGGCTTCTTCCGCTTCCTTGTAACGCCGCCCGCGCTCATACACCTGCGCGATATTCAGGTAAACGTCACGGTCGCCCGGCTTCCCGGTAAGCTGCGTATGCAGCATCTTCACGCCTTCGTCGGTTTGTCCGCTCTCGCCGAGCAACAGCGCTTCGCTGGAACGCAGCGACACATCGCTCGGATACTTGGTCACCGCATCCTTGCCCGTTTGCAGCGCTTTCGGCAAATCCTTGGCTGCGCGATAAATGTCCATCATCAGCAAACGCGCGCGCCGATCCTCCTCTTCACCAAGCCGCCCCAGCTCCTGATAGGTGTATATCGCCGCCTGATAGTTTTGCGTGTCACGATACAGTTGCCCCAACTGTTGATACAAAATCCCCAGCGAATGTGTGCGTGAAGGCGATCCCGGCGGTTGCGCCTTGATGCCCGTCACCGCGTCAGACAGCACCCGAATGGCATCCTCGTTCCGCCCCTGCGCCTGATACAACATCGCCTCGTTGTACATCACTTCCAGGCTGCCCGGCGCATACTGCCGCGCCTTCACCAGATTATCTTCGGCCTTGCCCAAATCATGCAGCTCGCGGTAAATCTGCGCCATTCGCAGATAAACGTCCGCGTCATCGGGCATCAGATCGGTCAATTTCTGATAAACCGCCAGCGCGTCCGAGTATTTTTCTTCCGCCATCAAAGTCTGGCCCAGCCCACGCTGGTGGCTCAGTTCAGAAGGATCCAGCTCAGTGGCCTTGCGATACGCCGTCTCAGCCTTAGGCAAATCGTGAGATTGGGTGTACGCATCACCCAGCAAATCCAACATGGCCGGCGATGGCGACCGAGACGTGACCTCTTCGAGCAGGGCGATCGCTTCCGGAGCCTTGCCTTCGTCCAGCAGCAGTTGCGTCAACTGTTCAATCGCCGGCTCGTTCTCGGGATCTTCCTTCAACATGCCGCGCAAAACCACTTCGGCCTTGTCGTGCTCATTCCTCAACCGGTAAAGTCGCGCAAGCCATAGTGCCGATTCAGCATCGGTCGGATCCAGCCGGTAAATTTCCGCGTACTGCTCGATCGCCCGCTCCACAATCTCGGATTGCCCGTTGCCTACGCTGAAGTCGCCCAGGCTGCGCAGATAAATCCTCCCCAGAAGTCGCCGCGATTGGATATCGTTAGGGTCCCGCTTGAGCAGCGCCTGCGCTTCGGTCACTGCTTCATGGGTGCGCTGTGCTTTCCAATACATTTCCGCAAGCCGCTCGCCAATCACCGCAGACTTGGGATCGAGTGCGTAAGCCTTTTTGTAGGCATCGATAGCCTGCGTCGCATACTCGGGCTTGCTGGTGGACTCGTACTGCTGCTCGTAAATGTGCCCCATCGTGAAGTTGTAATAGGCATCCGCGCGAGAAGGGGTCTTCGCCACCTGCGCGGAAGACTCGCTGGTTTGCTTGTCCAGCGTCGCCGCCGGCACGTTGGCTTGGTCTTGCGACTTTTCGGTGGGAGAAACCGCCTGCCCCCCACTCTGGGCATTTGTCTGCCCGGTGGTTTGGGAAAAACTTGCGCCAGCAGCTAATCCAGCCACCCAAAGCGCAAAAATCATTCGTTGAGAGTTCATGAAGACCCCAAAAACAAAGTATCCCATGTGCCTGTAGCGGGGTCAAAAATCAAACCCGCCTCCGTTTCCATGATTTGGTACCCAACCAGTCTCTAAATTAGGCGTAATCAGACTGCGTCGAAATGCACGTCGCTGGTTCACGGCCACATCACACGGTGTATATGAAGTTGGATTCGTAAATGAGCAAGCAAGTTTCAATGCAAGAAATGTCGGATCCCGGTAAAAACCATCGCCATTCCCAACCGGTCCGCCGCCCCAATTACGTCCGCATCCTTCACCGACCCGCCCGGCTGAATAACCGCCGTAGCCCCGGCCTTAGCCGCTTCCTCAACGCCATCCGGAAATGGAAAAAACGCATCCGACGCCACCACGCTGCCCTGCAGCGAACTCTGCGCCTTCATAACCGCCAGTTTCACGGAATCCACGCGGCTCATTTGTCCCGCCCCAATGCCCAACGTTGATCCATCTTTCGCAAATACGATTGCGTTCGACTTGACGTGTTTCGAAACTTTCCAAGCAAAGCGCAGCGTGCTCATTTCCTCCGGGGACGCCGCGCGCTTGGTGACCGCGCGCAACTCGCCTTCCTTAATTTCGCCCAGGTCCGGCTGCTGCACCAGCACACCTCCAAGGATGCGCTTCCATTGTAGTTCCCGGTCAGGCTCCAATCCGTTCCCCGGAAGTTCTAGTAGCCGCAAGTTTTTCTTGGCCGCAAAAATGGTCTTCGCTTTTTCGTCGAATCCCGGCGCGGCAATGCACTCCACAAAAAGTTTCGCGACCTCCTCGGCTGTCGCTGCGTCCACCACCCGGTTGAAAGCCAGCACGCCTCCAAACGCCGAAACCGGATCGCTCGCCAAAGCCCTCAGGTACGCATCTAGCAGGGTCTCCTGTTCCGCCGCCCCGCAAGGATTGTTGTGCTTGATAATCACCGCGGCCGGACGCGAAAATTCCCCCGCCAAACTGCGCGCCGCTTCCAAATCCACAAAATTATTGTAGGAAAGCTCCTTGCCCTGCAGTTGCTTCGCCGACGCCAACCCCCGAGGCGCGCCACCCGCGGGAACGTAAAGCCCCGCGGCCTGGTGCGGATTTTCGCCATAGCGCAGCGGTTGCTGCAGCCACAAAGCAATATGCAAACGCTCTGGCAAAGGCTGCTTCTCGGCCAACTCAATCGCTGGTGCCTTGGCCGAAAGGCGCTCCAGCTCGGTGGTAATCATGCCGTCGTAACTCGACGTTGCCGCAAAAACTTTACGCGCCAGATCCAATCGCGTCGCCAGCGAAGTATCCCGCCCCGCTGCCAGTTCCCCGGCCACCCGCTCGTAATCCGCAGGATCGGTCACCACCGTCACGCTTTCAAAATTCTTTGCCGCCGACCGCAACATCGTTGGCCCACCAATATCGATGTTTTCGATCAGCTCCCCCGCCGTCAGCCCCGTTTTCGCGGCCGTTTCCGCGAAGGGATAAAGATTCACAACCACCAGATCGATGGGCGCGATTCCGTGTTCCGCCGCTTGCTTCTGATCTTCCGCATGCCCCCGCCGGAATAACAATCCCCCATGCACTTTGGGATGTAGCGTCTTGACCCGCCCACCCAGCATTTCCGGCCACCCGGTAAATTCCGAAACATCCTTCACCGCGACCCCGGCATCCCGCAACAATTTCGCCGTGCCACCAGTAGACAGAATTTCAATGCCCAGCGCGTTTATCCGCTTTGCAAAGTCCAACACCCCGGTTTTATCGAATACGCTGATCAACGCGCGCTGCACCGCCATCTGCTTCCTCCCGGTACGAAAGGCCAACAGTGTAAGCGCCGCGCACCGGCGAAAGCAAAAAACGCCTTCGCAGCTCAACTGCAACGAGGGTATTTTGATTCGGTGTTAATGGCTTGGACTGCTAAGGTGAAAAAACTTCAGGAGGGAATCTTCAACAAATGCCATAACCTCTTGCGCGGCGAATCAACCCTTTACGAGAGCTTTCAGCTTTACGTGTCCCTCTACCACCTCGACCACATACTCGACATCCTTGCAATGCTTGGTCTTCTGCAAATCTTTCGTCTTTTTGGTCACAAATTCGTGAAAATTCGACCGCGTAAACTTGAGGGTATCCTCTCCCGCTTTCTGCTTGGCCTCCAAAAATGCCTCGTAAAGCTTGGTGATTTTGTCCACCTCTTGTTCCGGCTTAGAACACACCACGCGAAAGAGCGCTTTCTCTACTTCGCTCTTGGCGTCAGCGTCAGCATCAGCCTTCGAACGCGCTGCTGCTCGCTTTTCTTCGCGTTCCGCTTCAATCTTCTTGGCCGCCGAGCCAAAGTGCCGCGATACTTTGCCTTCTTCTTTCTGTTGCAGTCGCTTGCGAAAAACGTCTTTATATTTTGCGTAGGTCTGCGTGAGGTTGTTGTAACGGAAGCGCTGGCCGAACTTCAACTCACCGCTACGCTCCGCATAGCGCTTCGCCACCATTTCGAGCCGCCATTCAATTTCCGTCGGCGGGCGCTTGCGTCCTCCGCCAAAATACTGTTCATACTCAATCTTCAATTGGCGGATGTCTTTTTCGAACTGGTTCAGTTCCTCGTCAATCGTGATAGTGGTGGTGGTCGATACGGCCACGCGGGGCGCCCTCCAACCAATATGCTAGAAGCTACCCCTGCCCCGGTCAATGGAACCCGTGCGGTTTCGTGCGAATTGTGTACCGTGGCCGCACCCTCAGCTTGCATTGCGGTCCACCGTAGCTTGTGCTGAAATACAGCCGTGGACGCCCGCAAACCTCGCAAACTCCGAGCCTACCGGATAGGACGGTCGAAAGCCGCCATCTCCCAGGAGCAGGCAAAGCAATTGCAGCGCATCCCGAGTGTCGATGAACTGCTATTGCGTCCCCGATTGGCGGAGTTTACCAAGCGCATGGACCGCGACCAGCTCGTCCTGCTGCTCCGCGAAGTGTTGAGTGCACTGCGAGCGCAGATCCTCGCTCCTCAATCCGTCACCGCGTTCATCAACTCATCGGGTAACGCCGCATCGCTCGATTTCGATTCCATCGAAGAACTAATCGCTGCTGAAGCTAACCGCATCCTTCAGCCCTCGCTTCAGCCAGTCATCAACGCCACCGGCGTCATCCTGCATACCAATTTGGGGCGCGCCCCGCTCCCGGCAAGCGTGGTCGCAGCCATAAAAAACGCCGCCACTCAATACAGCAATCTCGAATACAGCTTGGCTTCTGGCGCTCGCGGCCGGCGCGACGATCACACCGCCGAATTGCTCGCGCGCCTGACCGGCGCGGAAGACGCCATCGTAGTTAATAATTGCGCGGCAGCCGTTCTGCTGGTTCTTGCCGCTCTCGCGCGGGCTGGCGAAGTTATTGTTTCTCGCGGCGAACTGATCGAAATCGGTGATGGCTTCCGTATCCCGGAAATCATGTCGCATAGCGGCGCCATCCTTCGCGAAGTGGGAACCACCAACCGCACCCGCCTGCGCGACTACGAAAACGCCATCAACGAAAACACCCGCGTACTTCTCCGCGTGCATCCCTCTAATTTCAAAATTACCGGCTTCGCGGAAAAGCCCTCCCTCGCCGAGCTGGCCAAGCTCAGTGAACGCCATTCCCTCCCGCTAGTGGAAGACCTCGGCTCCGGCTCTCTGGTCGATCTGAGCGCCAGCGGGTTCGCGGAGCCCACCGTGCGCCACAGCATCGAGGCCGCCGTTGGGCTGGTAATGTTCAGCGGAGATAAACTCCTCGGCGGGCCGCAAGCCGGAATCATCGCCGGCAAAAAAGATTTAGTGCAGCGTGTCCGCCGCCATCCGCTATTTCGCGCGCTGCGCGTCGACAAACTCACCATCGCCGCGCTGGAAGTCACCCTTAATGCTTATCTACGCTCCGCGTGGGAAGAAATCCCCGCGCAACGTATGATTCGCCTTACCGCGGAAGAGCTTCGGCAGCGGGCGGAAAATTTTGTCCGCCAGGTACGCTCTCTTTTACCTTCCACTGACGCCAAAATGGAAATCGCTGATGGCTTTTCTTTGGCAGGTGGTGGCTCCACTCCAGACCAATCTTTACCCTCAAAAATTGTTCGCGTATCCAGCCCCAAGTATGCGGCTGCCAAATTAGAACAACGTCTTCGCCGCCCGGCGCTAGGTCCCTCCGTTATTGGCCGCGTGGAAGAAAACCGCGTGGTCCTGGATTTACGCACTGTGTTTCCCGAGCAGGAGCTTCAACTGGCGACGTCCCTCGCTGCCGCCCTCCGCTAAAAGTGCCCTAAACCCCAGATCTGAAAAAATTCCATGCTCGCCTTCACAGTTAAAAATAAAAAACTCGTCCCGCGAAACAAAGCGCTCCCGCAACTTCGCCCCCGCTGGGCGCTCGTCCGCGTTCTGCTCGCCGGTATCTGCAACACTGACGTCGAGATTCTGCGCGGCTATCACGCCTTTCGCGGAGTCCCAGGCCACGAATTTATAGGCGAAGTTGCGGCTGTCAACGGTGTCTCCGCTAAAGAAAAAACGAAATGGCTGGGCAAACGTGTCACCGGCGAAATCAACGTTTCCTGTTCCGCGTATAACTATCGCCCTGTCTGCGTCTTCTGCCGTCGTGGCCTAAGAACTCACTGCGCCCGCCGCACCGTCCTCGGCATTGTGAATCACGACGGCGCTTTCGCCGAATATCTGGCGCTGCCGCTCGAGAACCTTCACCTCATTTACAGTTCCATCACCGACGAGCAGGCCGTTTTCGTCGAACCGTTAGCCGCCGCCTGCGAGATCCTTGCACAGATCAACGTCAAACAATTTCGCAAAGCCGCCGTCCTCGGCGATGGCAAACTCGCCCAATTAATCGCTCGCGGGCTCCGCACCGCCCTTCCAAGCGTAGTCATGTATGGCAAACATAAAGACAAATTGCAGCAAGCCGCTGCAGCCGGTATCGACACGCAGAGTGTCCGTGGTGACGCTTCCGATCTGAAACGCGTAAAAGATAATTTTGCTTTAGTCGTCGAAGCGACCGGATCACCCTCCGGCCTCGCTCTCGGGCAACACATGACCGAGCCCCGCGGCACCCTGGTCCTGAAATCTACATTTCACGGCGCAGCCCCGTTAGAAACCTGGCCGCTGATAGTAAAAGAAATCACCCTAATCGGATCGCGCTGTGGCCCCTTCGCCAAAGCCATCGCGCTATTGCGCTCCGGAAAAGTCGACCCACGCTCGCTCATCACCCGCACTTTCCCGCTAAGCGAAGCCCCCGCCGCAATCCAATACGCACAGCAACCCGGGGTAATGAAGGTCCTCTTAAGACCGGAATGATTTGTTTGAAAGTTTTCATTGAGCCAAAACAGAAGGTGCATGTGCCACTTTTTTAGGTTGAGGAATTTTCGCGAAGCCTTGTCACTCACAGCCGGTTAATGCAGCTCGCCACCCGCGCCGCGCCAAACCCATTATCAATATTCACCACGGTCACATTCGACGCGCAACTATTCAACATCGCCAGCAAAGCCGCTACTCCACCAAAACTCGCGCCGTATCCAACGCTGGTCGGCACCGCAATGACCGGAACCGCCACCAATCCCCCCACCACGCTGGGCAGCGCGCCTTCCATTCCAGCCACGCAAATAATCACTCGCGCGCGCATCAATCCTTCGCTGTGCTTCAACAGCCGGTGAATCCCCGCCACACCTACGTCATAAAGATGCTCCACGCGATTGCCCATCAAGCGCGCCGTAAGCACCGCCTCTTCGGCCACCGGAATGTCGCTAGTCCCCGCGGAAACCACCACAATCGTCCCCTTACCAGATATTTCCTTATTGCGTTCGATAGTGATCGCGCTCGACAGCGGATGAAAAGTCACCAATCCATTTGTTTTACCCGCAGCTCGCTTTACCGCGGCAAACATCTTTGAATCGGCGCGAGTCACCAGAACATTTTGCCGCCCAGGCTTTCGCCTCAGCAGCGCCCTAACTATTTCCGCTACCTGCACTGCAGTTTTGCCTTTCCCAAAAACAACTTCCGGAAATCCTTGCCGCAATGTGCGGTGATGATCCACCTTCGCAAAATCCAGATCTTCAAACGGCAGAAGTTTCAGCCGCTCCATCGCTTTCCTGGGAGCCAACGCCCCAGAGCGAACTTCATCAAGCAACTGCAGCAGGTCAGTTTCGGTCATAAGATTTTCTTTTAACGAGGAAACTCAAGGAAGCTTCACGCGCGCGAAGATTCCGCATACACGCACCACTCCGCAATTCGCCCATCACGCACGATAGCTTTCCAGGCTGCCGGTATCTCCCAAAAGCCCTCGCTGGAAAATTTGCCGTCGCGCTTGCTCGTGCCGCTAGCCGTACCAAAAACGGCCACAACGTTCTTATCTACAAAAAACTGTTCACCGCGGACCTTGTAATCCGAAACCATTTCGTAATACATCTTCCAACCGCCCCGCAAAGTCTCGCGCCCAATGAACCGTTTGCCTAGCGCGTCCCCTAGCGCGTCCTGGAACACGTGATCTTCGGTCATGAGTTCACACAGCTCGTCCACATTCCCCGCGTTGATCCGTTTGATGAACTCCACTACCGTTTCCATCGGTGCCGCGCTCGCCATCAGGCTCTCCTTCGGCCGGGAATCTAGAGTATAACGACGTCGCACCAAATCGCACTCGGAGTCCTTGACAATCTTGACTTGCCCCCATCGCGTTGCGACACTGAATCTATCCACCAATTGAACGTGATTTAGCCGCCGTGGAGCACTTCCACGGCGGCAGCAAAAAAGAAGAGGCTTGATTTGGCGACGGAATTAACACCCGGCATCGCTCCCAGCGTGAAACGCCCCAACCGCATCAAAATCGTGCTCGAAATGATTAAATTCGAGCACTCCGTGTTTGCACTGCCGTTCGCGCTCACAGGAGCGTTGCTCGGCGCGCGCGCCACTCATCACGGTTGGCCTACGCTGCGCCAACTAACATGGGTGGTAGTAGCCATGGTTGCCGCACGCTCCGCCGCCATGACCGTCAACCGCATCGTGGACCTGCGCTACGATCGCGAAAATCCGCGAACCAAGCAGCGCGCCCTCGCCACCGGGCTGCTTTCCGTACCCTTCGCGTGGACGTTCACACTGACCGCGGTAGCCATTTTCTTTCTAGCCGCGTGGCAGCTGAACCTTTTGGCGCTCAAGCTCGCCCCGCTGGCCTTGGCAATTCTTTTTTTCTATTCCTTCACCAAGCGCTTCACCACCTGGTCGCATCTTTTTCTCGGTTTCGGGCTGGGAATTTCTCCAGCAGCCGCGTGGATTGCCATCACCGGCGGTTTCGATCCCCGGACGCTGATTCTCTGTGCCGCAGTCACGCTGTGGGTCGGCGGCTTCGACGTTTTATACGCTTGCCAGGACATCGACTACGACCGCAGCGCCGGACTCTTCTCCATTCCTCAGCGTTTCGGCGTAGCCAAAGCCCTCTTGATCGCGCGATTTATGCACGTCTGCGTCGTCACGCTCCTGATATGGCTCGCCGCCAGTTTCGCCCTGCCCTGGCCCGCGTGGCTCGGCATTGCGGTAGTCGCCGCACTCCTCGGCTATGAACATTCGCTCGTAAGAGCCGACGATCTCAGCAAGCTGGACGCTGCGTTTTTCGCAATGAACGGTTATATTAGTATGTCGTTTCTTTTATTCTGGGGCGCCGCAGTGGCCCTCTGGCGCGTTTGAATACATCGAATCTTTTGAAATGCACGTCGTAATTGCTGGGTATTCCCGCAAAGGATAAGCTTGAATCGTGGCAGAGCTACTCATCACCGACCAGCGCCTCGCACCCATCGCCGCTAAAGTTTTACGCGGCGAGCGCCTCTCGCACGAAGATGGCGTCACGCTCTATCGCTCGCCCGATCTCCTCGCCGTAGGCTGGCTGGCTAATCATGTGTGCGAAAAACGTCACGGCAACGTCACCTATTTCAACATCAACCGGCATATCAATCCCACCAACGTGTGCGTCGCCCACTGCAAACTATGCGCTTTCGGGCGCGACCCCAACGCCCCCGGCGCCTACACCTTCGCGCTCGAAGAAATCTACCAGCGCGCCGAACAAGGCGTGCGTGAAGGCGCCACCGAATTTCACATGGTTGGCGGCCTGCATCCCGATCTGCCCTTTGAATATTTCCTGGATATGATTCGCGGCTTGAAGCAGCGCTGCCCCACCGTGCATCTCAAAGCCTTCACCATGGTGGAAGTCGGCTACTTCGCGCGCATCGCGAAACTATCCATCAAGGAGACGCTGCAAAAAATGAAAGATGCCGGCATCGATTCATTGCCGGGCGGCGGCGCGGAAATTTTTCACCCTCGCGTACGCAAACTCATCTGCGACCACAAAGTAAGCGGCCAGATGTGGCTGAGCATCGCGCGCCAGGCTCACGAACTCGGCTTGCATTCCAACGCCACCATGCTCTACGGCCACGTGGAAACCGCGGAAGAGCGTGTCGATCACCTGCTCAAGCTGCGTGAGCTTCAGGACCAGACTCACGGCTTCGTCACTTTTATTCCCTTGGCGTTTCACCCCGACAACACCGCGCTCGCGCACATTCCCAAGCCCACCGGTTACGACGACCTGCGCAACATCGCGGTATCGCGCTTGCTCCTCGATAATTTCGCGCACATCAAAGCCTACTGGATCATGCTCTCTCCCGCGATTGCGCAAATCGCGCTGCGCTTTGGCGCCAACGACCTCGACGGCACCGTCGTCGAAGAAAAGATTTATCACGATGCCGGCGCGGTCACTTCTGAATTTACTTCGCGCGCCGATCTCGAACGTCTCATTCGCGCCGCAGGCCGCGTCCCCGTCGAGCGCGACACCCTCTACAATCCCGTCGATCGCTCCAAAATGGCGCCCATCCCGCCGCCCACTCGCCCCGACCTGGTCTCCCTCACCATCAACGTCTAAGCTCCTGGCAAGATCCTGCGATCAGCATTTCCTGGCTCTTATAACCGCGTAGAAATCTGTATTTGCCATCCGCACCTGGCACATTAAGATTCACGTCGAGGAAACCCTGCAGATGCGAACAATTCTCCTGCTCACGATTTCAAATATCTTCATGACCTTCGCCTGGTACGGCCACTTGAAATATCGCCACGAGGCACTCTGGAAAGTCATCCTCGCCAGTTGGGGCATTGCCTTCTTCGAATATTGTTTTCAGGTCCCTGCCAACCGTATCGGCTCTTACGAATTCAACGCCGCGCAACTCAAAACCATTCAGGAAGTCATCACCCTGACGGTCTTCTCGGTATTTTCCGTTCTGTATCTGGGCGACAAGTTCAAGTGGAACTACGGCGCAGGATTCGCCCTCGTGGTCATCGGATCGTTTTTTATTTTTCACAAATGGTAAGCGCCGCAATTTATTTCAGCGCGTGCGGTGTCCACACGACAACTTCTTGTCGTCGCGAAAAGCGCAGCAATTCCGGCTTCTGCTCCGCGATACGGATTCCCCCCGCGTCCGCCATCGTGTTTTCCTGAAGTTCTGCTTCCGCCACTTGCAACGGCCACGGCGGATGATGAATTTCGCAGCGAATGATGCGCCCCGTATCGTCCGCGGTGTACAGACAATAGCGCTCCGCCAGAAAATGGTCGATGCTTCCCGGTTGCGCGTGAAATATTTCCCCCATAGGCCGGTAACGCGCCTGCAGTGAAGCCGTCGGGCCACCGTGATCTTTTCTTTGACTCTGGTAGCGAACCCAACCCGCGTCTTCCGCGCAACTCATCTCTGCCGGAAAATACGGCAAATGAAATAGTGTTCGCGCGCCCCACACTGCAACCGCGTTCGCCGCGTCCAGACTAAAAAACCACACCCCCGGCTTTCCATCCCGCACCACATAAGTCCGCACATTCAATTCCGGAAACCGTGAAAACCCCGGAATCGCCGGCGTCCCTCGCAGGCGCACACCCGCCATGCGAAATGGCACCACGCCCAGCCACGCTTGCCCGTCAAAGGTATCTATCTCCAGCGACGGTGGAATCAATGGACGCAATGCCTCCACCGGTGGCACCGCCCAGTGCGCGAACAACAAATCGTGCCATTCCTGCTTCATGATCCACGGTCCGCGCGGCAGCGCCCACGGTCGGTGCACCGTGTGCTTAAGAATTTCGATCATCAGAATCCGTCAAACCCGCTTCTCGACATCTTGCTGCGCTCAATATACCCTTCCTCAATCGCCCAGAATCGAATCTCTAGCATTAATGTTATTAGCAAAAAAAGGAAAGAGGCATTTATGGATCGCAAAGCAACGGCAGTGTGGACAGGCGGACTCAAGGACGGCAAAGGTGCTCTATCAACCGACAGCGGCACATTGAAGCAAACGCAATATTCCTTCAGCACTCGTTTTGAAAATGGCATCGGCACCAATCCCGAAGAGTTGTTGGCCGCCGCGCACGCCGGATGTTTCACCATGGCGCTCTCTGCGCAACTTGGCAACGCCGGCATAACCGCGCAAAAACTCGAAACCACCGCGACCATCACTCTCGCCAAGGTCGGTGAAGGTTTTTCCATCACCAAAAGTCATCTCGACCTCGTCGCCAACATTCCCGGAGCCGACAAATCCAAATTTGACGCCGCTGTAAAAGCCGCCGAAACGGGTTGCCCCGTTTCAAAACTTTTCAAAACTGAAATCAGCGTAAACGCGCGCCTGCAGTCCTGAACCAACAGCGTTTTCCGTCATGCAAATGGCACGCGCACAAATCACGAAAGTCTAAATTAAATGGCGCACACCGTTCCGCACCCACTCGGGCTCTTCTGCGGCTTGGCGTTGGCCATTATCATTTTGGTTGACGCGTTCGAAGCCATTATTCTTCCACGCCGCGTCACGCGCAAAATTCGCGTCACCCGGCTCTTCTTCAGAACGACTTGGGCCTTTTGGAAATTCGTAGTTGGCAAAATTCCTTCTCGTAAAACTCGCGAAGCTTTACTGGGGGGCTACGGGCCGTGTTCCCTGCTATTGCTGATCGCCATCTGGGCGCTCGGCCTCGTGCTCAGTTTCGGCATGATGCAGTACGCCGCGGGCTCCGCGATTGACGTCCACGAACCCGGGCACTCAGGTTTCGCCATGGACGTGTACCTCAGCGCCACCACCTTTTTCACTTTGGGCCTCGGTGATGCCGTTCCGCGTGTCCCGTTGGCACGCTTTCTGCTCGTCGCCGAAGCCGGTTTAGGTTATGGCTTCCTCGCCGTCATCGTGGGTTATCTTCCTTTTATCTATAGTTCGTTTTCCCGCCGTGAAGTAAACATCTCCCTCCTCGACGCGCGCGCAGGAACGCCGCCGACCGCCGGCGAACTTCTGCGGCGTTACAGCTACGCCGAAGGCCAGGAAGCTTTGCGCGATCTGCTCGCGGAATGGGAATTGTGGTGCGCGGAATTGATGGAAAGCCATCTTTCCTACCCGGTGCTCGCGTATTTTCGTTCGCAACACGACAACCAATCGTGGATCGCTTCTCTCACCGCCATTCTGGACGCTTGTGCCCTGGTAAAAACCGGTATCGAAGGTGCCTGCAAGCGTCAGGCAGAGCTGACTTTTGCAATTGCTCGTCACGCGGTCGTCGATCTCTCCCAAGTTTTTGGAACCGCGCCTCGCAGCCCCGCCACGGACCGCCTCACCCCAGCCGATCTGCGCCAAATGCGCGAAACGCTCGCGGCCCACGGCATGAAACTTCACGACGGCGAAGAAGCCGATCGCCAACTTCTTAACCTGCGCTCGATGTATGAACCTTTCGTTTATTCGCTGGCCATGTATCTGAGCCAGACCTTGCCGCCCTGGATACCCCAAAAAAAAGGCAAAGACAATTGGCAGACTACTGCATGGGCTCGACAATCCGGATTGCTTGAGAAAGTCGATAAAAAAGACGGTGTCGCCGTGAGCGTCGACGAACATTTCTAATCGCCAAATTTATTATTTAAGATAGTTGGAGGTTTTCCATGAGAGCGATTCGCGTCAGCCAATTCGGCGGCCCGGAAGTTTTGAAGCTGGAAGAAGTGCCGACGCCCACTCCGGGCCCCAGTCAGGTTCTCGTTCACGTGCGCGCCGCGGGTGTCAATCCCTACGACACCGCCATGCGTGCAGGAACGTACCCGGTGAAGCCGCAACTCCCCTACACTCCCGGCTCAGACGCTGCAGGAGTGGTGGAATCCGTCGGTTCCGGCGTGAGCAAGATAAAACCCGGAGACCGCGTTTACACCGCGCGCACGCTTTCCGGCGCCTACGCCGAATACACGCTGGCGCAGGAAGACCAGGTTCAACCGCTGCCGGACGACATTGAATTCGCGCAAGGCGCTGGGATATGGGTGCCCTATGCCACCGCGTATCATGCGCTTTTTCATGTCGCGCAAGCGCATGCCGCCGAAACGCTCCTCATTCACGGCGCGAGCGGAGGCGTAGGCACCGCCGCGTTACAAATTGCACGCGCGATGGGTCTCGCCATTTTTGGTACAGCCGGCACGGAGCCGGGCCTGGAACTCATCAAACGCGAAGGCGCGAATCACGTTTTCAATCACACCAAGGCAGGCTACGAGGACGAAATCCTAAAAGCCACCGACGGCAAAGGTCTCGACATCATTCTGGAAATGCTCGCCAATGTGAATCTGCCCAAGGACCTGAAGCTTTTGGCCATCAACGGGCGAGTCATCGTAATCGGTAATCGCGGCGAAACTACCATTAACCCTCGCGAACTTATGATGAAGCGCGGCTCCATTCGCGCTTTTACCCTGTGGGCGCTTACCGAACAGGAAACCAAAGAAATTTATGCCGGGCTGAACGCCAGACTGTCCTCAGGTATCCTGCACCCGGTGGTAGCCGAGGAAATTCCTCTCGCGGAAGCGGCCCGTGCCCACAAAGAAATTCTTGAGCCTGGCTCAGCAGGAAAAATCGTCCTAATTCCGTAGTCCCCGCGTAACTCAGAATATTCGGTTCACGGCGCCACGAACGCCGCCCCATCTTCGCCCATCCATAGATCAACTGTGTTTAGTTCTTCGCGGCCGCACGACTTGAGATAAGAGAACCGCTGCATCCGGTATGCCGCGAAACCGTTGAGCACCTGATTCATCAGCAGCTCTCCGCGGGTAGACTTTTGGCCGAACATATCGACTTCGCTACGAAAATCGGCTTCCGCCCAAGCGCTGAATGTTTGATCGAATTGTGCTGATTGCTGTCCGATGGCGGCGATCGCCTCCTCAAAGTTCATGGACTCCGCCGCCGTTTCCGCAGGCCGCCACAGAGAGATCATGGCGGATCGCGTGAATTCTCCCCCGCTTATAGCCGCAATCTGAGTAGGAGCCATGATCGTCAGGTAATGCAGCAGTTCCAACATACTTCGCTGCCGTGGTGTCGGCCGGATTTTAACATTGCGAGCTGTTACCGCCTTGCGAATTTTCCGCTCAGACCGCGGCGCCAATTCGCCGAATCAAATCCTCCTGTTGCGTCTTACTTTCCGCGCCGATAGTGAACGCATCCAGCAACCCCAGCGATAACGCGTACTTCAACGCCTCATCCTGGCGTCCACTCAAATCTCCTTGCCCCAGAATTTTCATCCCTACAATGCCCTTCCCGGCTGCGCGCATCTCCCGCAATACACTGACGACCGTCTCAGGGTCGGCGTCCATGTGCGAACCAAGGGGATTGATCCGCACCAGATCGATTTCCACCCACGGCGATTTCGCCGCCGCGCGCAGTGCCTCGATGCTGTGGCACGAGCATCCATGAGCCCGGATGATGCCCTTCTGTTTGGCCTCGGAAAACACATCCATCACGCCCTTATAACGCTCCGTCCAGTCGCCCTCCGTAACACAATGCATCAAGCAAACATCCAGATAATCCGTCCCCAATTCTTTACGAAAGCGATCCAGATCCGCGCGCGCCGAAGCGGCATCACGCGCCCACGTCTTCGTAAGCACCGTCACTTTATCTCGCGGCACATGCTTCAACGCCTCCGCCACGTGCGGATGGCTGCCGTAGGAATCCGCCGCATCAAAAAATCGCAACCCCTGGTCGTACCCGTTCAGCAGCAGCGCGGAAAGTCCCGCAACTCCCAAATCAGTCTGATTCGAGTGATGCCCAGAACCCACGGTGCCTGTTCCCATCGCCAGCCGGCTGGTCTTGATCCCGGTGTTACCCAGCGTCACCGTATCCGTCGCCGTAAATTTCCTCGGCAACGGCTCATTCAAAAACGCCGCCCGCGCCGACGTCGCGTGTGCAATTGTCGCGTGCGCCAACGAACTCCCGCCAAACCATGCCGCGCCAAATCCATACGCGGTGCTGCGAATAAACTCTCTGCGTTTTAGCTGGGTAATCTTCATAACCCACTCCATATCGCAAGTGCACTGCCGTTACCTTGATTCGCCGTCAATCTCCCCCTAACTGCAGCATCCATTTTTATGGACGCCCGACCGACCCTTTCGGTTACCAAAAATCCAGGCCCTTTTTGAGCATCGCGATCCAGGATTGCCCTAAATTCCTACCGTATTTTTTCCCCTTTCCTAAGCCACGTTTTGGACCGGTTTTGCACTATAATCATCCTCGCCGGTGCGCTCGCGTAGCAATGCTGTATCGGCATTCATACTATCGTGCAGACTCCATCGTTCGTCCCCCTGTTGGCCGCACAAAGTTCTCTCGGCCACTACTGGCAAAAAATCACCGATCGCACCTTTTCGGGCGTGTACCACGCCAATGGCTTCGATCTGGCGATGATGATTCCCTACTTCATAGTGCTTTTTATCCTGGCGCTCTATGGCCTGCACCGCTATTGGCTGGTCTACGATTACTACGCCTATTCTAAGAATGTTCCCGGGCCGCCGCCCCCAGTCACGGAGTGGCCGCGCGTCACCATTCAGCTGCCCATTTACAACGAGCGCTATGTAATCGCGCGTCTTGTCGAGGCCATCTCGCGTTTCGATTACCCACCCGAGCTTCTCGACGTGCAAGTTCTGGACGATTCCACCGATGAAACACAGGAAGTTGCGCGTAACTGCGTCGAGCGTTTCGCCGCTCAGGGCATGCCGGTAACGTATATTCATCGCAGCAATCGCGAAGGTTACAAAGCAGGCGCGCTGGAAAACGGCCTGAACATTTCCAAGGGTGAATTTGTAGCGATTTTTGACGCTGACTTTGTTCCGTCTCCGGATTTTCTGCGGCGAACGATTCCCTATTTCATGAATCCCAGCGGCGGCGCTGGCATTGGCATGGTCCAGACGCGGTGGACCTATCTCAATACCGACTACTCGCTGCTCACCCAGGTGGAAACCATTTTGCTCGACGGCCACTTTGTCGTGGAGCATGGCGCGCGCTCCCGCCGCGGCACGTTTTTTAATTTTAATGGCACCGCCGGAGTCTGGCGCCGAAAAGCGATCGATCAAGCCGGAGGCTGGCAGCACGACACCCTCACCGAAGACACCGACCTTTCTTATCGCGCGCAATTGAAAGGCTGGAAATTTCTATATCTCCCGCACATCGAGTGCGCTTCCGAGCTCCCCGTGGATATGAACGGCTTCAAAGCTCAGCAGGCACGCTGGGCCAAGGGCCTGATGCAAACGGCCAAGAAAATCCTGCCCAAGGTTTTTAAAGCTAACGTGCCGTGGCATGTGAAGTCTGAAGCCTTCTTCCATCTCACCGCCAACATCAGCTACCCGCTGATGGTGTTGCTCTCCACCATGTTGCTGCCCGCCATGATTGTGCGTTTCTATCAGGGCTGGATTCAGATGCTGGTGATCGACCTGCCATTGTTTCTGGCTTCCACATGTTCGATTTCAAGTTTTTATTTGGTGGCTCAGAAAGAGCTGCACCCCAAAACTTGGTGCCGCACTTTTCTATATATGCCCTTCGTGATGGCCACCGGAATTGGTATTTCCGTCCGCAATGCGCAGGCGGTCATCGAAGCCATCGCGGGAAAGAAAAGCGAATTTGCGCGCACTCCCAAATACAACATCGCCGGCAAGCAAGGTTCCTACGCCAAGAAATCCTACAAAAATAAAGCCGGATGGATGCCATACGCGGAAATTTTCCTTGGTGTGTATTTCGCGCTCACCGTTGTTTACGCCGTGGCCAATGAAAATTACGCGACCGTGCCTTTTCTGCTTCTCTTCGTATGGGGTTACCTGTACACCGGTTTCATGTCCCTAGGTCAAACCTACCTTGCCAATCTCCGCTTCGAAGTGGAAACGCCGGAAATGCGGCCCGCGGCCTCAGGCGCTCCCGGCTTCTAGGATCGTCCCGTCTTTGTGGAGTTTTATGGAGATTCGCTAGGGCGCGATCGCTGACAATAATTCCGTCCACACCGTTTTGTTCTTCCAATAAGCCACGTGCGCCACGAGCGGAACCGCCGCGTCTCTGTCTTTTACATTTTGTACCGCGATATCGGGCACCGGGTCGTCCTGATATCCGGGCAGGTCATAAAATTTCAAGTCTCCAGAAACGATATCGTTGCGCGAATACACGTTGATCCATTTTAGTTTTCGAAATTTTGGATAACTCATAATCAATGGCTGCACCGTCGAAGCCAAACGCTCGCGAATGTGCAGAGTATCTTTCCCCTGAATCGTAAAAAGAAAAGCCGTCTTGTTCAGTGGAGAGCCAAACGTCACCATAGTCGCCGTCCGCTCCGCCACCTGCAGAGCGCCCTCGCAGAGCCAGTCATCCAGCATCAGACGGTTCAAGGTCTCATACGCAATCACCGAGCCGAGTGAATGACCCACCAACGCGATTTTGTCGTACTGAAATTCAGGTGCGACGCCCGGCTGGGCTTGCAGTTCATAGGAAGTGAACAGCGCCGACACCACCGAACGCGCCGCCTCCTTGATTTCGCTTCGCACCGCGTCAAAGCGATCCAGTTTGTTCGGTCGGACGTAAATCGCCACATCGCCGACGTACTGCACCATTATTTCCCGCACTTTGGCGCTGAATAGTATGAGGAACGGCCAAACCCACGCCGGATTCGCCAGAAAATCGACCCAACTCGGAAAAATCCAGCCATCAAAATATCGGCGCAATATTAGGACTAAGCCGAAAAACGCCGCCACATGGAGCACGAACGTAAGTACGGAAAGAATCATGAACAACCAATGTCCCTGCAATCGCTGCTCGGACGACCGCAGCACTGCCCTGGCTATCATCGTAGCGCCAACTAAAAGGCCAGCTATCAGGACGATCAAAGTGGAAAAACCCTGCAGTTTCGCGTGTGGCATTTTTTCGAAGAGACACACAACCCAATTTCGTGCGCCCTCAACCCAACCCAGAGAATTTGCGCCTGTTCTGCAAGTACCAGTTATAGCTGCCGATGCACTAGATGCGGCGTCGCTGCTGCTGAGCCAGTCCACATGGGCAATCGCCGTCATTAAAGCCGCAGTGCCCAGAATATTCAAAATGGTATAAATCATCGCAATCCAGCAAAAGCCGCCTACCACTATTCTCCACGGCGTGGTCAGCTCTTGCGGTTTACCCAAGTCGGCGACAAATAAAACCGCGCCAAAACTGAAGGCTACCGCGACCATGCAACTCGCCAGCGCGGTGAGTTGCGGCCAGTGCGGCTTCAAAAAAGCCAGCGGCGCAAGGCCGGTTTGCGCACCGCCGGAGGCCAATACCACCGCGTTGATCGCTGTCAACGCCACCAGAATTAGCAGGGTCAAACATAGCCACAGAGGCGTCAGCCAGCGGACTGAGAAGGTGGCCATTCCACCAAACATGGCTCGCTGAAAACTCTTCACGCTATTTAGAATTCCGCGCAGTCCTCCGTCCCACAAAAAACTGACCACGTCCGTCAGTTGCGCCACTCCTTCGGTCTTAGGCGCCCAATAAGTTTCATAAAGATGCAGCTCATATCGTTTGAGCGGCTGGCCGGCTGCGTCTTTGTTAATTCCGTCGACGTCCAATTCAACCCGCTGTAATACCTGACCGGCGATCCTTACCGTGCGCAAGCGTGGCTTGATCTGCGTCGAATTCGGCAGCACATCGAGCAAACCATTCGCCAAACTATCCAGCGTCTCGAAAGGAATCTGCTGTCCCATACCGTGCACCACCCACACCGCCCGTTTTTCACGAAGCCTCCCGTCCACATCCTCCAGAGAAGCCGCGAACTTTGGTATTCCCCCGCCTGGTTCGTCCGGGCCTTCAAACTTATCTTTGTCTTTCTGTTTAACCTGGGGCGTTTCGTCTTTTGAGTCAATCCAGTCAGCAGCTGTCTTTTTTGGTTTGCCTGCACGCGTTTTTTGGGCGCTCTCTTTTGGGGCTAAATCAATCGAAGAAGTTTTGGGGATCTCAACGGCTGGGGTTTTCGCCGCAGAAAGATCAAAAGCGTCATAGGCCTGTGGAGCCGCAATTTCATATGCTGACGGCAAGGGCTTGCTGGGAGAGTCGGACATGGCTACCTCCTCGTTATATTCCGCAGCGGTTGACTTTTTAAAAATTGTGCGTCAAAACGAAACGAAGAATGCTTCCGGAAGCCCAACCTTGGTCCACGTGCGCGTCCCGGCACCAGTAGCAAGCGCCATATTTTAAACAAATTCAATCGCAACAATTTCCGGGCTGCTCCCCACTCGCAATGGCGGCCCCCACGTGCCTGCGCCGGTCGAGGTGTACACCTGCATCTCCCCCAGGCGCTGCAGCCCATAAACGAATTTTCCGTACATGCGCTCGGCGGCCAGCGTCCACGGCCAGAATTGCCCGTGATGAGTGTGACCGGAAAGCTGCAGCGAGATGCCCTCTTCAGCGGAAACTTGAACGCGATCGGGCGCGTGGGTCAGCAAAATGCTCGCTTGCGAGCGCTCGAATTCCGTTTTTCGCAGCGTTTTGCGAAAGTGCTCACCATGCGTGGCGTCTCGATAGGTCACACCGACAATCTGCAAGCCATCCACAATTACTTTTTCGTTCTCCAGTACACGCACACCGGTAGCGGCGACCGCTTTCACATATTTGGTGCGATCTGAAAACTCTTCGTGATTGCCTTCCACGAAAAATGCGCCCAACGGAGGCTTCAACATCCGCAAAGGTTCGGCCAGCCGTGCGAGATCGGCAGGCGTGCCGTCGTACAAATCGCCCGCGATGAACACCACGTCAGGATTCAGCCGGCCGATCATCTTTACCACGCGCCGCGAGAATCCAAACGCATGATAATTTCCCAGGTGTACGTCGCTAACTAAAACCGCTGTACGCCCGCGCCACGACTCAGGCAGTCTTGCCAGGTTCACGGCGATGCGTTTTACGCGTGTCCATTCACCATTGATCACTCCGTACGCGGTGACGGCGACTGCCAACCCCAAAAAACTCAACGCGAAGTAGTGCCGTTCTACTCTTACTCCGCCTAATCGCAAAGCCAGATAAACCAGCCAACACAGCATGCTTGAAAAAAATACATAATTGACAAATCCCAGCCATACCGCGGTAACGCGGTACACCAGTCGCAAGACCACATTTGTAAGGTTGAAGCCAATTAGGGATGTGGCCAGAAAGCTGATCGACAAAATACCCAGCGCAATCAGCAGCCGCCAGTGACGTAAAGGACTGAAGACATAAACGCCGGGCTCTCCTGGAATATTCGCCGCCCAAAAATAAGCCCAGGTCAGGAAAAGAAATCCATGCACCGCAATTAAAACTGTTTGAAAGATAGTCAGAAATACAAAAAAACGCCTGGGCAGTTGCATAGTCCCCGATCGAAATGGCTGTTTACGGCTATCTTTACCAGCGTATCACGCTGCCCGGAAAACCTCTGGTCGATGCCCGCAGCTGCTTGGGCACTAAAAGCATACTGACGTGGCCGGGAATAATTCGGCTACAATCGCCGGAGTAAGAGCACGCATCAGTTATTCGTGCCGTCATCTCGGATGGCATTTTTCGTATTTAGCTTAAAATTGTTTCTGAGAAACATCCCCGCTTGCCCCGGGCCGCATCATTGTGGTGGTAACTCAAGGAGAATCTGTGAGTCGTCAGGCCTCTGGCCACACGCAACACCCATGCGCTCCCGGTTTATCTTTCGCTCCATTCCGAAGTCGCCCAAGCGCCCTGGTTTCGTGGTTGCTGCTTTCCATCGCGATAGCTGGACTCTTTTTTGTCACCGCTCTCGGCGCGCCGCAGGCCAATGCGCAGCAACGCCGCGAACGCGAACCGAACATCATTTACGCCGAGCGCCGCGCCCAACTTGCCGCACAAGCCGACGGCCCCATTATTCTATGGGGTTTTACCGGCCGCGAAGAAGTCTCGCAGGCCAACGTCTTCGCGCAGGAAGAGAATTTTTACTATCTCACCGGCCACAACGAAGAAGGCGCCGGGCTGATTATTTTCCCCGCTCCAAAACACGACAACGGTTCACCTGCGCCAGCAGGTTCGCCTGCCGCCGCGGAAGGATCGACTACCGTCGTGCACGGTGATGCTTCATCGGCATCGCGCGAAATGCTTTTCTTGCCTGTCAAGGATCCCGCCAAAGAAAAATGGAATGGCGTACGCATGTCGCCCACCGATCCGGATACCACCGCACGAACCGGATTCGCCACCGTCAAGCCTTTTGCCGAAATGCGCGCTGAGGTTGAAAAGCTCGCAAAGATCTACCTTGCTGTCTACACCATTCTTCCCTACGAAAAAGAACTGGGTGGCTACCCGCACGAGAAACAAGTGGTCGACTGGCTCCAGGTGGCTGCACCCCAGGTTAAGGTGAAAGATATTCGCCAGAATATTTATGCTCTACGCGAAATCAAATCGCCGGGAGAAATCGCCTTCCTGCAAAAGGCCATCGAGCTTTCCCTGGACGCGCAACTGGAAGCCATGAAAATGATGCGGCCCGGCCTTTTCGAGTATCAAATCGCCGCAAAAATGGTGGAAGTGCACGCCATGGGCGGCTCCGAAGCCGAAGGTTACGCCCCCATCGTGGGCGCCGGCCCGGATTCCGTCGCCCTGCACTACGACAAGCTTTCGCGAAAAATTGAGGATGGCGACATCGTGGTCCTCGATGTGGGCGCGCAATATTCCGGATACTCCGCGGACATCACGCGCACTTTGCCCGCCAACGGAAAATTCACCGCCCGCCAGCGCGAAATTTACGAAATCGTCCTGGGCGCGCAAAACGCCGCGGTGGCTACGCTCAAGCCCGGCATTGATCTCTGCAAAAAAGGTGGCCACAGCGCGTACAAAGTCTCTTACGATTACATCAACTCGCACGGCAAAGACCTCCATGGCAAATCGCTTGGCCAGTATTACGTTCACGGCCTCGGCCACGACATTGGCCTCGACGTCCACGATCCCGGCGAATATTGCGAGCCGTTAAAACCGGGCATGGTCATCACCATGGAGCCCGGCGTTTACATCCCCGAAGAAAATCTGGGCGTGCGCATCGAAGACGACGTGCTCATCACCCCCAACGGCTACCAGCTTCTCAGCGAACGCCTGCCGCGCGATCCTGACCAAATAGAAAAAATCATGGCCGACGCCGCAAAAGACCGCGCCACAAAAAAACCGTAAACATTGTATAAATCTACTTGTCCGAACCGCATTGATAAGGCTGGCCATTGATAATCACGCTTCCGGTTAGCGCCTTGCTTGCTATAGGCTGACGCCTGATTTTATTTACCATGAATCAAAATATGAAGCTCACACCGGTCGACCCGTCTCTCTACAATCCTGATTTGCGCCCGATTCCGCCCGAGGAGCGCACTTGGGGAACCTATAACTACGCGTCGCTGTGGGTGGCCATGAGCGTTTGCATTCCCACGTACATGCTTGCGTCCGGGCTGATCGCCGGCGGCATGAGCTGGCTTCAAGCGATTCTCACCATACTTTTGGGAAATTTAATTGTTTTGATTCCCATGCTGCTGAATGCGCACGCGGGCACGCGTTACGGCATTCCGTTTCCGGTATTCGTGCGCGCGTCGTTTGGTGTGCGTGGTGCGAATGTGCCGGCACTGTTGCGCGCACTGGTAGCCTGCGGTTGGTTCGGCATCCAGGCGTGGATCGGCGGGCAAGCCATCTACGCGATGTTGCTCGTTATCTGGCCCGGAGCAGCAACCTTCCCGGGCAGCTTGTGGATCTGCTTTTTCCTTTTCTGGGCCATCAACATGACCGTTATCTGGTACGGCATCGAAACCATCAAATTGCTTCAAGGCATTGGCGCGCCTTTCATGCTCGCGGTGGGATTGCTTTTGCTTTTCTGGATCACGCGCAAAGCCGGCGGCTTCGGACCTGTGTTGCGAACACCGAGCAAATTTCACGGCACTGCCGACTTCATGCGTTTTTTTATTCCATCGTTAACTGGCATGGTCGGCTTTTGGGCCACGGTGGCGCTGAACATTCCCGACTTCACGCGCTATGCCAAATCGCAACGCGCTCAAATTGTCGGCCAAGCGCTGGGCTTGCCGACCGCGATGACCCTGTACTCCTTCATCGGCGTCGCGGTTACTTCTGCATCGGCGGTGATTTTTGGCGAGGCCATCTGGGATCCCGTTGTCTTACTCGGGCGATTCAATCAGCCGGTAATCGCTCTAATCGCACTGGTGGCTCTGCTTCTTGCCACGCTCAATACCAACGTGGCCGCAAATGTGGTCTCTCCGTCCAATGATTTTTCCAATTTGCGGCCCAGCCTTATTTCTTTCCGTACCGGGGGCCTCATCACCGGTGTGGTGGGAATTCTAATGATGCCGTGGAAACTGCTTCGCGATTTCAGTTCTTACATTTTTGGCTGGCTGGTGGGTTGTTCGGCCCTGCTCGGCCCCATTGCCGGAATCATGATTTGCGATTATTACCTGCTGCGGCATCGTAATCTCGTCGTCGAGGATTTGTATCGAAGAGGCGGCGCGTATGAGTATCAGCGCGGCTTCAACCCAAAAGCCATCGTGGCGTTAGTCGCGGGAGTCACGGTCGCATTGATCGGCCTCATGGTACCGGCGTTACGCTGGCTTTACGACTACGCCTGGTTTGTCGGCTTCCTTATTTCCGGTGGATTATATTTTTTATTGATGCAGCGCCAAACCTCTGTGTCGAGGTAGCCCGCGAAATGTCAATGTGTCCGGGAAAAGCGCGTTTAAGCGCGTAACCATCGCAGAGAGCACCACACGATTTTGCGCGAAGAGCCGCCGGACTTGATGGGAGTAAGCCTCCTTGGCCTCGCCAAGGTGCGAGGATTAGCACCGGAAACTATTTGTCTCGTCGTGCGTTATTGAAGTATTGAGCCCAGTGTTGATTCGCGACGGAGGAGACTTTTATGAAGTATCTGTGTCTTGTCTACGGCGAAGAGAAAGATATAGGAGCCATGACCGACGACGAATGTATGGCTTACGACAACGGCCTCCGAGACGCGGGCAGGTGGGTTGCCTCGGAAGCTCTTCAGCCTGCTCGCACCGCTAGAGTCGTGCGCGTCCGTGACGGAAAAGCATCCGTCAGAGACGGCCCTTTCGCTGAGACCAAGGAGTTGCTAGCTGGATTCTATCTGATTGACGCCGCCGACTTGAACGAGGCTGTTCAACTCGCTTCGCAAATTCCGCCCGCTCGAGTCGGCACTATCGAGGTGCGCCCAGTCCGGGAACTAACCAGCACTACCGGCGAACGACGGCGCTTGTAGCGAAAAATTTTAAAAACGCTCGGCTACCCTGTGGCCCGTTAAACCGCCTTGGCTTTAGGTTCCCACTGGCGACTTGCTGGCCGCGTCACATAGGAAACCGCGAGGAGCGCAAGCAGTATCACCGGCGCGAGCGTTTTCGCACCGTCGTTCGCAAGATAGTGCGCAACAATTGCGCAGATCCACGCGAATGTGAATCCCGCATAGGCCCACTCCTTGAGTTTAGGCACTCCAGGAACAAGCAGCGCGATCGCACCAAGGGGTTTGGCGATCCCCAGAATAATACGCAATTGCTGCGGATATCCGGCGCGTGCAAATCCCTCAACCGCCTGCGGACTGCCCGATAAATAAGCGAATGCGGCCAAAAGTGACATCACGGCGATCAGACCGGTGCTCACCCAATAAGCGATTTTGCGTGCCATTCGGTCGGGTCTCCTCCCTTGACCAGGATCAGAAGCGAGCGCCATTCTCTTCACCGACCCTTTGAGACACGCAAGCGGTCAATGTTGTGGCGCAACACCGGAAGGGCAAACGTCAGTAGGCTCCTCTGGCGTCGGCCTCGACTTTAGACGAATTCGCGCCTCAACGGTAGTCGACAGTGATGGGCCCGAACTACCTGCCAACGCTGCTATAAGCTTTTTCAGGTCTTGTAACTTGTGTACGCGCAGGAACGCGGCACCGACACGTGTTGCGCGTGATGGGTCCTCTATGTTCGATGTGGGTGACGCTGCTAGTTTTTATCTGGATGAGCGTGGCGGTAATTCCAGTAGTCCGACTGCTCCTTCTTATTCGCCTTCGCGTATTCGTGCGAACTCTTGTGATTGTCGCTAAGGTATTGCCCCCAGGCTTTATTTTCGTTGTCGTCCCAGTTGTGATAATCCTTGTGCTGTTTATCGTAGACTCGGTTTTGATTGTGATCCTCTTGAGGTGCGGGGATGGCCATCATCGCCACTGGCGCCGCAAGCGCAGCGGTCAGGAATAGAGAAGTCATGTAACGATTTGCACGGTGCATGTTGTAGTCCTCCAAATGCAGAATGTCCGCTGTCGGGTTCGCGGCACCATAAGTGTGCATCTGAAGCCGCTTGATTTATGTCCCATACAGCACATCTCCATGGATAGGGCCTGCATAACAACGCTACATGCAGAGGTGCATTCGCAGCTTCGGCACCAAGAAGTTACATTGCCTGCGTGTGTCTCGCCAGGAGAGAAAGGGGCCGCTTTATCAGCGGAAGAAGGGGTAAATGTATATTACCCGGAAAAAATGAATCACGGGATACTTCGACCAAAGTAGCTAATGGACTACCCGGCTTCACTCGGCATTTACAGGCAAATGCGGAAAATTCAGGAAACCGATGCGTTACTTGGAGAGCAGTCCGAGATGGCTGGCAACGCACAGCCATTCTCCATTTTTGAGGATCCACGTGTCGGTGAAACGGCCCCGGTGTTCGTAGTGCTTGCCTTTGTTGGTTCCCTTTTCGTGGGTTGCGCCAGTAACAACGACGACGTCGCCGTGACGGTGCAGTTTCATGTCTTCCGAAACCTCTACGGTGAGTTGATCGGAAACATCTCGGATAGCAGCCAGGAATTGCGTCTTGGAAAGCACCGCGCCATCGTAATCGGTGAGCACAAAGTCCGGATCCAGTATTTTTTCCATCGCGCCGGCGTCGTGATGCAGTTGCATTTGATTCCAGAGATTTTCGAGCGCAATGATCTTGAATTCGTCATTGGCGCTCTGCGAACAAATTGCAGCGGGCAGTAAAAAAAGAACTAGAATGCAGAGCCATATTCGGCGCATGAGTCTCTTTTCTTTTATCGCGTAGAATTCGTCGGAATCACAGCCTCCGATTTGCAGAGATGGTAGCCGATTAACACTGCGTTTGCGAAGCGTGCGATTTTTTTGATGTATCTCTTCCATTTTTTTGATGACAAATAAATGTTGTTAACAGTTTTCTACAAAACCCCCTGTTCTTTTGCGCATCAAATTCAGTAACCAAACGAATTGAAACTATTCCGCGACAACGCGTGCAGTGTCCTGCGCGCAGCGGCGCACGGAAAATAAAAAGGAGCTGTATATGAAAATGTCGAGAATCTCATCACTGTTGTTCGGTAGCGCGCTTCTGTTTTCTTCGGCCGCACTCGCCGGAGGAAATAATCGTGGAAAACTTGCGTTGACTGACAAGGTCGTTGTCGATGGCCAATCCATCGCACCTGGCGATTACCGGGTGGAGTGGGATGGCAGCGGTCCGGCGGTCCAAGTGAAACTTTTGCAAGGTAAAGAGACCGTGGCCACCTTGTCCGCGCATTTGACCGAGCAGGCCAGTCAAAACCCTCAAGATGCCTATAGCACTCTCGCCGAGCCAGACGGCTCCAGAGAACTAACGGCAATTTACCCTGGCGGAAAGCGAGTTGCTTTGGAGTTCGACCACAACGCAACCGCTGGCGCCCAGTCGGGAAACTAACCCACGGCGAGCAAGCTAAACGGGGCAACGCCCATTCCTTCCCGGCCTAGCCGGAAGGAATGGGTTTTATTTTTGCGAATGCCACAACGCTGCGGCCACGCCACCCGAAATCAAGACTTGTTATTCTCATCCGGTATCTACCAGGTGGCTGGTGAGCGGACCTTGTCGGTGGTTTCGCGATATCCCTATAATCACAACTATGGCAATCCAGGCAATCCTGCGCCTTACGCTGTATTTGCTACTGGCGGTCTTCGCGAATTCAGCGGCGCTTCGTGCCACGCCTTCCCTTCTGGCTAACGCGGGTGTACCAACGAATGTTCAAGACGGTTCTGCTCCACCGCTGCCACCCACCCAACAAACCGACACGCAAGAACCCCGCGTGGACACTCCTTCCGACGTCATCGGCAAACAATTAATCCCGGACTTCGCCGAGATAACTCCGACGCTCTACCGCGGTGCCCAGCCGCGCAAACATGGTTTGGAGGCCTTGGCCAAGATGGGAGTCCAAATTGTCGTCGATTTGCGCGGAGATCGCGACAGTGAACGCAAAGAAGTGACCAGTTTAGGCATGCAATACGTTCCCATGCATTGGGAGTGCTCATTCCCTAAGGACAGAATTTTTGCGGAGTTCCTCACTTTGATCCGAAGAAACCCTGGCAAGAAAATCTTCGTTCACTGTCGTGTTGGTGATGATCGCACCGGAATGATGATCGCCGCCTATCGCATGGCCGAGGAGGGATGGAGCCCGAGGCAAGCGATGAATGAGATGACGGAGTACGGCTTTAACCTTCCCCATAGGCGCCTGATTTGCCCGCGTTTATCTGAATATGAAGAGCATTTTCCCGAGCGGTTTGCGACTAAACCCGAGTTTGAAGAACTCCGTTCTTCAAAACCAAGCCAGCTCCCTGAAAGCCCTGCTGCATCGCACCCAGAACCTCCCGCGACACAGGTACCGCCTTCACAGCCACCCCTCTAGAGCTGGTGAGCACTCCATACAATTCGTTTTTATTCTGCTTCACAGCATTTTCACTCTCGACTTAACACCGCAGGGGACGTGAGTTTACTCGATCCGTTTCGCGTGTTGGTCCATGCCCCCCTGATGCAGAATTAGTTCCGTAGCGCGGCCGTTGCTGTCGGTCACAAAAGTAATCTGCGCATCGACCACCTTGAGAAAATAATCGCGATCGCTTTCTGGAAATATCTGAACCCTCGGTTGTCCGGTGGCCTGCATAAACAAATGATCGCCCTCCCGCGTAACGGTCATAATGAAACTTGGCGCGAGCTGGTACTTACCGATGTAACCGTCAAACAACTTCGGGTCGACGGTGACCTCCTTGTGCTCCTTTGCTGGCGGCGGCTCGCCTTCCATCCGTTTCGCGTGCTGGTCCATGCCGCCCTGATGCAGAATTAATTCCGTCGCCTGACCGCTGCTGTCGGTCACAAAAGTAATCTGCGCTTCGATAACCTTGAGAAAATAATCGCGATCGCTCTCTGGAAATATCTGCAGCTTTCCCTGCCCGGTGGCCTGCGTAAACAAATCGTCGCCTTCGCGCGTGACGGTCAAAATAAAGTTGGGCGCGAGCTGATACCTCCCGACATAACCGTTGAACACCTTCGGATCTACTGGGACCTCTTTGCGCTCCGAGGGCATTACGACTTTTTCGCCATGGGCCACGGCCGCGAGCTTTGAGGCAATCTCCTGCGGCGCCGAACCGTTCAGATTGCCGAGCACGATCACCGTGAGCTTATCGTCAGGGTAGTAAGCCAGCGTGGTATTGAAGCCTTCTATGCCGCCGCCATGATCGATTACCTTCCGTCCATTCACGCTGTGCACCTGCAGGCCGAACGCGTAATCATTTTTAAATGGCGTGGTCATCTCCTGCAGCGAACCCGGGGAAAGCAACTTCCCTCCGAACAGGGCTTGTTCCCAACGCAGCAGGTCTTCCGTCGTGGAATACAGTGCGCCCGCCGACAGGGGAACAGTCATATTGATGAAACCTGCATTGGTTGGACCGCTCGGACCTGGAACGTATCCTGCGGCACGGTGCGGAATAATGGCCGAATTTGAATCGTATCCCGAATCCTTCATGCCCAGCGGAGTGAAGATGTTTTCCTGGACAAACTTTTCGTAACTCTCGCCACTGATCTTTTCGAGCAGATAGCCCAGCAGCACGTACCCGGAATTGCTATAGCTCATTTTCTCTCCGGGTTGGAACTCGAGCGGCTTGCCCCGAAAACGGGCCACCAGTTTCTCGGGCGTGGTATCGAAAGGTTCCTGGGACGCATAATCTGGAAAGCTCGTAAAGTTTGGGATCCCGGAACTGTGCGTCAGCAGGTTGAAGATGGTGATTTTGTCCCACACCGCAGGCGCGTCTTGAATGTATTTCTTCACTGGGTCAGTGACCTTCAGTTTCCCGCGCTCCTGCAGCAGCAGGATCGAGGCCGCAGTGAATTGCTTGGTAACTGATCCCAGGCGGAACTTCGCTGAAGGTGAGTTGGATATGTCCCACTCGAGGTTAGCGAATCCGTAGCCCTTGTCGAGCAACACGTTGCTTCCACGAGCCACCAGTACGCAGCCCATGAATTTCTTGTCGGATACGTAAGACCGAACAATGTCCTCCATGCGGGCGAGATCGGGGGAAGTTTGCGAAGCCGCGCCAGCTTGGTTGGGGTCGCCCGTCGCTGGCCTAGGCGCCCCGTGAAGGTCACTAGCGCTAGCGATGAATATCGCTGCGAATGCGCATTGGAGAATCCTTCGCATCGTCTGGCTCCAATCGATTCTTTTTTTTCAGTGCGCGAATTACGCCAGCTTCTTTTCTCGCTTGTACTCGTCGAACTTCTCCAGAAACCGGTCGATGTCTTTCTTCCGCAGATAATACGGCGTGGATAATCGCAACTTGTTAGGGTCGGCGCCGCGAATGCGAATTTTGTGCGTGTGCCATAGCCAGTTCTCCAAATCCATGCGCGGAACCGGCGGCACATTTACAGTGACGATTGCGCAACGAAGCGCTGCATCCGGCGACGTCCAGGAAATCGCGCCACGCTTCATCATCTCCGCGAGCACGTAGTCGGCCAGCGCGCGGTGGCGGCGTTCGATGCGCTCGAGGTCAATGTCGTTGGCCATCTTGATGGCGGCGCGCATGCCCCATAGCACGGGCACGTTCGAGCTGCCGATGCGTTGGAATCGCTCGGCACGAAGCTTAGGGTCGTCCCAGCCTTCCGTCGCAATGGTGTTCCACACGCGGTCAATCACTTCGTCGCGAACATAGAGAAAGCCGGAGCCCTTGGGAGCCTGCAGCCACTTGTGCGGGCTGGAACTGTACATGTCGCAACCAATGTCATGCACGTTGAAACACATCATGCCAGGAACATGCGCGCCGTCCACCGCGGAGAGAATGCCTTTGGAGCGGGCCAGCGCACAGAGTTCCTTCGCGGGCAAAACCACGCCAGAGAATGTAGTGATATGGCTGAAAAAAATAGCTCGGGTGCGCGGCGTGATGGCCTCGTTGAAAAGATTGAGCACTTGCGCTGCATCTTTTACCGGCCGCGGCAGAGTGATTTTTTTCACCACGACGCCGTAGCGTTTGGCTCTGAGGTTCCATGGATGTTCGCCGCCGGGATGTTCCTGATCGGTCATCAGCACTTCATCGCCAGGCTTCATGTCCACGCCGTTGGCGATGTAACTGTTGGCTTCCGTAGCGTTGCGCAGTAGCGCGATCTCGTCGCGATGGCAGCCTACGAACGCGGCCAGTGGATCGCGGAACTCGTTCCATGCGGCATAACCCCAGATCGGATAATCCTCGGGGTCTTGCTGATCCATCCTTTCGGTGGTGGTGTAACCGTCGAAGATCGCGCGCAAGACCGGCGCTGGGCTGGAGCCTACCGTGCCGTTATTTAAATAAATCTCGTCCGCGGGAATTAGAAATTGCTTGCGCAATTCTGCCCAGTAGGCCTCCTCATTCTTGTCGAACAAAGAGCGATCGGGCAGTGAGGACGGAGCGTCCGCAAGTTGCGCCAGCAAATTCCCACGGAAGGCGAGCGTCGCTGCCACTCCCGTTACACCGGCAGTGAGAAAGTTGCGGCGGTCGAGCATGTCACCTCCTGTGCAAACAAAATTAATTTGATAGAAAATATTCGAGAGAGCAGCGATTGCAAATTGTGTGCACCTTCACAGCGGAATGCAACCTAATTCCTCATTTCCTGTTTTCGGCGGGACCCCCGACGCATAACTATGTCTATGCATCGTGGTAGCATACGAGCAACAAGCCGTGTCAAAACTTAAACGGAAATATTTGTGGTCGTGGGCAATAGCGGGAGTCATGCTTCCGTACTCCTGCTAGTTGGCCTGTTCATGCCGAAGCCCCCGGACTGGAACCCTTTTCAAGAACAGAAACTGCAGCGCCAACCGCAAGCGGCACCCATTCGTGCGAGACTTCGTGCACTTCCACGGTCCCGATGGAACTCAAGCATCCCTGACGAGACAAAATTAAGCAGCGGAACACTTAAAATAGCGAATGCGCCTATTTCATTCATGGTCTTGTTTTTCTTGACCCATTCTCAGTATCTCGAGAGTCTCAATCTTTCATTTTGTAGAATTGCATTGCTTACTCCGCGATTCGATTGACCGCATGGAATGTGGCGATTTATACTGTTGATTCAGCGCCGGGGATGGTTCCGGCGTCCCTCGAGTGATTTCGCGGGCCCTTTTGGAAATGCGGGCGCCCGGCGAAGTTTCCGATACTACATTTGATTGGGAGATTATGAGCAGCACAAAAGCCACACAACTTCGCCCCGGCATGGTTATCCAGCATGAAGGGCAGCTCTACACCGTATTCAGCGTGGATCATCGCACTCCGGGCAACAAACGCGGCTCCATGCAGACGCGCATGAAGAATCTGCGTACCGGCACGATGATCGATTACCGCTTTCGCGCGGAAGAATTTGTCGATCGCGCCATCCTCGACGAAGTGGAGTTTGAATATCTATACAGCGAAGGCGACGAATTTCATTTCATGAACACCAAGAATTACGAACAGATGCAGATGACCCGCGACGAACTGGGGGAGACGGTGTTTTATCTGATTCCCAATACCATCGTGCATGTGGAATTTTTTGAAGAGAAAGCCATCGGTATAAATTTGCCGGACACCATGGAAATGAAAGTGGTGCAGACCGAGCCGACGCTACAGAAAGCCACCGCCAGCGCGGTGGGAAAGCCGGCTACTTTGGAGACCGGCCTGGTAATTCAGGTGCCGCCGTTTGTGAATGAAGGCGATCGTGTAAAGGTGGACACCACCGAAGCGCGTTATGTGCAGCGCGTGGAGTAATTTTCGTTAGTATCGAGGTTCGCAGTTAAATTTTAGGAGTTAATTTTCGAAATTGAGTTTCCGCCTCCGCAGCTAGATGCGGTTTTAATCTAGAAGAGGCTGTCAACGCCGGCTGATGAAAATCGGCCGGCGTTTTGTTTTTTGGTGCGATACAAAAAATGCTGCTGACTGAGGCCATCCGATCGATTACTGGTGCTCCCGCGTTAACGACCACACCCGCCAGAAATCCTAGGGTTGATTGGATAAGCGAGAAGGCTCCTAGCACGCACCGCGTTAGCTCTTGGTTGAGGACCGAAGGCTTAACGGGACGGAAAGAGCCTTCTTATTGGATGTGATTTTCGCCCGAGTTGGCAACAAGTTTCTTGGCTCAACCCAGGAGACGGGCGAGACCGGAGATGTGAAGTTGGTGCATGAAGAGGAAGGTGCGGAGAAGTTTTATGGGCAGTTTCCGGCGGGCACGGATCGGCATGGCGGCTACTGGAAATTGTCAGTGGTCTTTGGAGTTGCTGGCGAAACTGGGACATGAAGTGTGGGCTGGCGATTGCGGCGAAGATTCGGGCCAGCGATGTGCGGCAGCAGAAGCACGACAAGCGCGATGCGCGGCTGCTGCTGCAGTTGCTGCCCTCGCGGGAACAGAAAGATCTGCGGCAGCTATTGATTCATCGTCACAAACTGGTCCGGATTCGCGCTCAGGTGAAAAACGGGTTGCAGCATCTGGCGATGAATCAGGGAGTGCATCCGGAGATCGTTCATGTCGAAAGCAGCTTCCGGGTGCCCCTGGTCAGCGGAAGCTAGCTAGACCGCAGGATTGATGGGGCGCTCTCGTCCAGATTTAGGCTTTGGTCTAAAACTGGATTCGCATAGCAGAATCATGGCCGCGGTTAAGGCCGCATCGATGGCTGGTGAAACGATTTTTTCGTTTACACCAAAAACTGATTCATCGCGAGAGTCTCGGAGCTTCGCTCCTCAACCACTCCGGCACTACGCGATGCTTCACAGCAACGCAACGGAAAAGTGTTGCTTGACAACGCTTGCTAGCTTATCGAGGGCCACCCTCCGCGTAGTCGTTATCCGCGATGAAGAATGCTATACGGCGCGTTGCTTTGTGATTGTGGTTTGCTTGCCGAAGACGCGAGCGAAAATAGCGTCCACGTGACGGAGTTGGCGCTTCAAATCGAAGGTGTGGGCCAGTGCGGCGGCATCCAGATATTTTGTGATGCGGCTATCCTTGGCAACGCGGTCGCGAAAGCTTGATTCCGTCTCCCACGCAGCCATGGAATTTTCCTGGACCGCTTTGTAGGCATCATCGTGAGGCATGCCCTTTTCCACCAGATCCTGCAGCAATTGACCGGAAAAAACCAGTCCGTGCGTCAATTCCAGATTGCGCAGCATGCGTTCGGGAAAGACGCGCATGTCCGCAATTATCGTGGTCATTTTGGCCAGCATGTAATCCACGAGAATCGTGGAGTCAGGCAAGATAATGCGTTCGACGGAGCTGTGGGAGATATCGCGCTCATGCCACAGCCCGATATTTTCAAATGACGCGATGAGGTTCGAGCGCACGATGCGCGCCAGCCCGCAGATTTGCTCGCAGGTCACCGGGTTACGTTTGTGCGGCATGGCGGAGCTGCCGCGCTGCTCGCCGCCGAACGGCTCTTCCGCTTCGCGCACTTCAGTACGCTGCAAGTGGCGAATTTCCAGCGCGATTTTTTCCAGCGTGGCGCTGATCAGCGCGAGCGCGCTGAGGTACTGCGCGTGACGATCGCGTTGAATCACCTGCGAAGCCACCGGAGCGGCGATCAATCCAAGCCGCTGGCAGATACGCTCTTCAATATCCGGGCCAAGATGCGAAGCATTTCCTACCGCGCCGGAAATTTTGCCCACCGCCATTTGCGCGGCAGCATCGCGAAAGCGCTGCTGGTTGCGCTGGTTTTCCGCGTACCAATTGGCGATTTTTAGACCAAAAGTAATTGGCTCGGCGTGCACGCCGTGCGTGCGTCCGATTTGCGGCGTAGCACGAAATTCCTGAGCGCGCTTGGCAAGCGCGTCGCCAAATTTTACCAGCGCCGCTTCGATTAATCTCGACGCTGCGCGCACCTGCAAAGCCTGCGCGGTATCGACCACGTCGTTGGAGGTCATGCCGTAGTGGAACCAGCGCGCCGCCGCCGGATCCCCAATCGATTCGCCGACCGCCATGGTGAAGGCCACCACGTCGTGCTTCACTCGCGACTCCAACTCCTGAATGCGCGCGACATCAATCTTGGCGTTGGCGCGAATCTTCTCCGCGGCTTCCTTGGGCACATCGCCGGCTTCCGCCAGCGTTTCGGTCGCGGCCAGCTCCACTTCCAGCCACTTGGCGTATTTGTTGGCATCGCGCCAGATCGCGCCCATTTGCTCGCGGGTATATCGTGGAATCAACTTTTAGCTCCTGTTATTGGTCAACGCAGCGGGAGGTTCCGCTCGCAAATCCACGGTAATGATACGGTATTTCAAACCACCACGCGACTTTCGGCGCCTTGGCGCACTAAGCCGTTGCAACGGCGGGCCTTGGGGTATTCACATAAGCGCGAATTGAGCCAACAGTGGCTTCGCGGACCTAACCGCGAGGCTAAGAACCTGTCTAAGGATACGAATGAACGAAAGCGTTGAGAGCGTCCGGGCAGCCGACGCCATTGCCATCGAGCGTACGCTTGCGGGCGATCGCGACGCTTTTCGCATTCTCGTGGAGCGCCATAGCGCCACCATTTTTAGGCTAGCGTACCGGCTGACCGGCAATCATCACGACGCCGAGGAAATTGTGCAGGAGGCATTTTTGCGTGCTTATCAGAAACTCGAACAGTTTGCCTCACAGGCGAATTTTGCCACCTGGGTTTATCGCATCGCGGCGAACTACACCATCGATCGCATGCGCCAGCGCAAGCAGGAAGATGCCCGGCGGCAGGCTCCGAGTGCAGAGATGACGGATGACGTGGAGGAGGATCCGCTGCGGCAAGTTCCAGACGCTGCGCCAACGCCTGAACGGTTGACGCAAAGCGTCGAGCTGCGAAGACAAATGGAAAATGCCCTGAATAGTTTGACTCCGGCGGAGCGCATCGCTTTTGTGATGCGGCATTGCGACGGCTGCGGAATTGAAGAAATCGCCGCGGCGCTGAAATCCAATTCGGGCGCGGCGAAGAACACCGTTTTCCGCGCAGTGCACAAGTTGCGGGAGATGTTGGAGCCGCAACTTGCGCCGCGTGCAACGGCCAGCGCCATGGGAACGGAATCATGAAGCATTTAAGCGAAGAACAATTGATCGCTTACCAGGACGGCGAGACTGCCGGCCGCGAAGCCGCGGCTGCGCATGTCAACTCTTGCGCGAAGTGCCAGGCGGAATTGCATCGCCTCGCGGAAATGCTCGCGGCTTACCAGTCACTGCCGGTTCCGGATCCGGGCGAAGACTATGGCCGGCGCGTTTGGCAACAGATTGCGCCGCGCCTACCGGAAAAGCGAAGCCGCTGGTGGCAGGTGCTCCTTGAGCCGCGCAGATTGACTGCAGCTGGACTGGTTGCCGCGCTGTTGCTGGTTGCTTTTTTTGCGGGGCGGGTCAGCAAGCGAGTGGACCACGGGGACGCAGCGCTTACTGCCGAACAGGTACGCCAGCGGGTGTTGCTGTTGGCTGTAGGCGAACATCTGGGGCGATCCGAGATGGTGCTGATGGAAATTGCCAACGCAGAGCCTGAAGGCGCGCGCGTGAAACAAGTGAACCTCTCATCGCAGCGGCGGCGCGCGGAAGAATTGCTCGACGAAAACCGGCTGTACCGGCAGACCGCGTTGCAGGAAGGCGATACAGGCATCGCTAATGTGCTCGATGAACTGGAGCGCGTGCTGCTGGACGTGGCACACAGCCCGGGGAACGTTACGCCTGCGCAATTTAAGTCCATCCGGCAGCGTATCGATGACGACGGGCTGCTGTTTAAGGTTCGTGTGCTCACAAATGAAATTGAACGGCGGGAAAACACAGGGAAAAAGGGGCCGCCGGAAAGCGGCTCCGCGAAAGTTGAAAGGAATAATCAGGCATGAGCTTTAACAAATCACTTCGAGTCACGACATTTATAGTTGCGGCGGCGTTCGCACTGCTGGCGCGACCGGCGGGCGCAAATGCGCGTGTAGGCTGGCAAACTTTTGCGCAATCGCCGGAGAACACCGCAGCGGAATCAGCCACGCACGAGAATAGTAGCGAGATGCAAGGCGACCGCGAGCAGGAACAGCGCGACCGGGAACAAGAGAAGCGCGACCGCGAGCAGGAACAGCGTGACCGGGAGCAAGAAAAAAAGGACCGCGACCAAGAACGCGTAGATCGACTGGAAGAGCTGTATGACAACGGACGCGAAGCTTTGGATGACGAGAAATATGAGCAGGCCCGCGATAAATTCGCCGCACTGGCGAAGGCCAATGGCCCGCAAACGGATGCGGCGCTGTATTGGCAGGCTTATGCCGCCCAGCGTCTGGGCCAGCGCCAGGCAGCTCTGGCTGCGCTCGCCGATTTGAAAGCTCGTTTTCCGCAAAGCCGCTGGCAGCGAGATGCAGGTGCGCTCGAAATTGAAATTCGGCAAGGCACCGGACAGCCGTCACGGCCAGAACTGCAGGGCGACGATGAATTGAAAATGCTGGCTATTCAAGGTTTGATGAACAGCGATCCTGAACGGGCCATGCCGTTACTGGAAAAAGTTTTGCAAGGCCCGGCATCGCCGAAAGAAAAATCAAGGGCCATGTTTGTGCTGGCGCAGAGCGGCTCCCCACAAGGCCGCGAAATCATCGGGCGAATTGCACGCGGGCAGAGCAATCCGGAGCTGCAGAAAAAGGCGGTGGAATATCTCGCAATATTTGGCGGACCGGAAGCGCGGAAAACCATGGCCGAGATTTATGCCTCCACCGCGGATCCTTCGCTGAAACGCTCCATTTTGCGCAGCTACATGATTGGCGGCGACAAGGAGCGATTGTTGGCCGCGGCCAAAAGCGAGAAAGATCCGACGCTGCGACGTGAAGCGATTCGCCAACTAGGGTTAGTCCATGGAGAACAGGAATTGGAACAACTGTATCGAACAGAAAATACTCCAGAGATTCGGCGGGAGATCTTGCAGGCATTTTTCCTGGCTGGCGACGTAAACAAGATGTTGGAAGCCGCGAAAAATGAAAAGGAGCCGGAACTGCGACGCGCGGCGGTGCGCAACCTTGGATTAGTTCGTTCCGATGAATCCAGCAAAGCGCTGGCGGAGATTTATGCGCGGGAAACGGATCGCGGCATCCGCGAAGAAGTGTTGAACGCGTACTTCCTGCAAGGTAACGCCGGCGCGATTGTGGCCATTGCCAAGGCTGAGAAGGATCCGGCGCTTAAGCGAACAGCAGTACAAAAGCTGTCGCTGATGCACTCCAAGGAAGCTTCGGACTACATGATGGAGCTGTTGCAGAAATAGGTAAGCGAAATGAAAACCGCGAATACATTACGCAAAGGTTGGCTTGCAGCTTCGTTAGTTTTGTTGGCCGGCGGCGCCAGTGGGAGTCAAACGCAGCAGAATGATACGCCACGGATCGAGAATGCCCAGGTTCAGACGCGAAGTGTCAGCGGAACTTTGGCCGCCGCGATGACCGAGTTGGAGAAGAGCGCTACCAGTGCGCTGTGGGTCGGCTACGCGGTAAAACCGGTAACCGGACAGCAGTCTATTTGCTGCGGGAATTACAACGATGGAGAGAGTTGCAGGAAATGCGCGCTTGAAAGCGGGGATGCGCGCGGCGCCGTGAATACGAAGAACGAAGCAAGTAAAAGCTCATTACTGCTGGAAGGCGGGCGGCGACTGACCGTGCTTTTCCGGGTACAAGACAAACAGCTGATGCGCATAAAAGTGGCTACGGAAGATTGTGTTCTTGATGCGGGCGGATTGGGTTTCGTTTGGCTCACGGATGTAAAGCTGGCGCAGAGCGTGGCGTTTCTTCGTGAGTACGTACGCGACGAAAATCTCGGAGGACATGACAGACATTCCATCGGAAATGAAGCGCTGATGGCGATGGCGCTGCACGAAGGGCCAGAAGCGCAAGCGGCGCTCGAGTTTTTCATCACGCCGGCGCAACCTGAAGAGTTGAGAAAGCAGGCGGCGTTCTGGCTCGGAGTGGCGCGCGGCAAAGAAGGATTTATGGCGTTGCAACGCATGGCGAAAAATGATCCGTCAAGCCAGGTGCGCGGGCACGTCGCATTTGCGCTGTCCGTCAGCAAAGAACCGGCGGCTTTGGAAGAAATGATTCGCATGGCGCATGACGACGAGAGCGGGCACGTACGCGGGCAGGCGATTTTCTGGCTGGCGCAGAAGGCCGGCAAACGCGCGGTAAGCGCGATCGATGGCGCCATTGCGAACGATCCAGATACGGATGTAAAAAAACAGGCAGTGTTTGCGTTGAGCCAATTGCCGAAAGATGAGGGTGTGCCAAAGTTAATTCAAGTCGCGGAGAATAACCGCAATCCGGAAATACGTAAGCAAGCGATGTTCTGGTTGGGACAATCTCAGGATCCGCGAGCGCTGAGTTTTTTTGAAAAAGTTCTCTTCAAGTAATTCGTCGCCGGGCTCGTGAAGTAGAAAAGAATCGGACAAAACGCCCGCCCTTTGCAAAAACGGCAAAGAGTAGGCCACCCGCCCGCTAGTGACTTAAGAGCATGAATCTGTGCGCTCCAGCGTGCAGCAGCGTTCGAATGATGTGCCTCGCGTTGGTTCTTGCGCCGGGCGTTCGAACGTTCAATGTCGGCGCGTTCGAACGTGCGTGTCATTCGAACGATGTGGCCGGTTCGAACGGTCGTGGCGTTCGAATGATATGCGCCCTAGTGAATATCTGCTGAATGTTTTACGCAATGTGGTGAAAGGAACGGTGCGGAACTTTTCGACTCGTTCGCGGACGAACGAGGGGAAAAAGGCGTCGGCTTGCTGCGGTCGAATGACCGTTGGGGGTAGAGGTCTGGGAAACAGGCGTAGGTTGGACGACGCCAAGGGTGCTAGATGCGGAGCACATTCGAACCGAGAAGAGTTTCGAATGAGCGAAGGGCATATTGGCAGTTTTCCTAATGGTAGGTATAGGTGGAACGTTTAAGATAAATGTTCAAGCGAGGTGAGACGGGACGGTCTAGTCGCCGGTGGGGTTAGAGCGCATGTAGCGCCAGGGGTTGACCGGGGCGTTGTTCATGCGGACTTCGTAATGGACGTGCGGACCGGTGGAGCGGCCGCTGATGCCGGTGTAGCCCACCACTTCGCCACGCTTGACGCGTGCGCCTGGGATGGCGGAGAAGGCGGAGAGATGCGCGTACCAGGTGGTAATGCCGAATCCGTGGTCGATCACTACCAAGCGGCCGTAGCCGGTGTGAGTTTCGGCGTTGATAACCACGCCGTCAGCGGTGGCATGCACGGGCGCGCCATAGTCTGAGGCCACGTCAACACCCCGGTGGAAAGCACCTTCTCCGCTGAAGGGGTCCAGGCGTTCGCCGAAGCTGTCAGTAATGTGGCCCATGACCGGCCAGATGGAGGGCGTGTAGGTCGAATCGGCAAAGCTCATCGCGGGCATCAGCCGCAAACTGGCACTGGAGACGGCGATGACCGCGGCGTTGCGTTTCAGAAAAGTGTATTGCTCAATGGAGCGGTCGAAGCTGTCCTGGGCATTGGGTGGGCCATCCGGCTCGTCAAAGGCCGCGGGATGGTAGCGGAGCACGCCGTAGCTCATAGCAACTTCGGTGGCCAGAGACTGCAGGGAGTCAAGTCGCTGGTTGGTGTCGACCACCGTTCCTTGCAACTGCTTATACTGCTTTTTGAGAGTTTCCTGGTCGTGACGAAGAGCGTTGTAGTTGCCGACCTTCCACAGCATGCGTGAGTAGGAACCTACCGCGGCAACAACTGTGAGAGTGCCGATAAGGGCGAGAACCGCCAGGGCGTGCAATTGGTAGGCAGGAATAATCACCTTACGCATCTTGCCGGGCGTGGAGGCGATATAAAAAGTGTAGTTCTTACCGGACATACTAATCCTCAGTTTTGCCACACCGCGAGGCGCTGCTAACTCCCGCCGCAAGCAACTCTAATCTTAGCAAATCCGAGCGACGGCTGGGTTTACTCGCTGGGGCATACTAGAATCGGGAGGTGTTAGAGTCAATCCTGTATTTGCCTGTTCGTGGGCCAGGGTGTGGAAAGCCGTCCCCTGTCCTGTAGGACAGGTTTTTCGGCAAAAGAAGGCCTACTGTACCGACTTGAACAGTTTCGAGAGGCTTACTTGCGAGAGCGCCGGATCGGGAGTGAGGATGACGTTCTCGAACGGATCGGGCGTGTCTTTGCCGGGCAGTTGCACTACCGAAGCGGCGGTTTGCGGAGTGCCGCAAGCGCGAGATTTTTGTCGCTGGGAATCGGAGACGATGCGGCGCTGATTTCTGGCACTCCGGGCGATGAAATGGTTCTGACGTGCGACTGGTTTCTAGAGGGCACGCATTTTTTGCAGGACAAGCATCCCGCGGACGCCGTTGGATGGAAATGTCTTGCCCGGGCGGTCAGCGATATAGGCGCTATGGGAGCAGCTCCCCGCTGCTTCCTGCTGAGTCTGGCATTGCCGCGAGAATTGCCGAGCTCGTGGCTGGATGATTTTCTTGGAGGACTGCGGCGGGCGGCAGCCCAGTTTGGTTGTTCGCTGGCGGGAGGAGATACAACCGAGCGGCGGGAGGTGTTAATAAATGTCACGGTTGTGGGTGAGGCGAAGCGCGGGCGCGAGATGCGTCGTTCTGGGGCGCGGCCGGGCGACCTTATATATGTGAGCGGGAGGCTGGGTGAAGCGGAATTGGGTTTGCGGTTGCTTCGCGAGCGGAAGCGGGGCTTGAACATGCGCGAACTCCGGCTGCAAAAACATTTGTATCCCGAGCCGCGACTGGAGTTGGGACGGTGGTTGAGCGAAAAACGCGTGGCTAGCGCGATGATAGATTTGTCGGACGGGTTGTCGAGCGATTTAGGGCGATTGTGCGAGGCAAGCAAAGTTGGGGCGTTAATCAGATCTGACGACCTTCCCACCGTCCGCGTGAAAAACGTAGACCGTAAGACTGGCGTCGATCCGCTGGAGTTGGCGCTGCATGGCGGGGATGATTATGAGTTGCTGTTTACCGTGCCGAAGGGTAAGGCCACGCGGCTGCCGCGTAAGTTGGGCGGAGTAGCGATCACTCCGATCGGGGAGATTACCCGGGCGCGCGATTTGCTGGTAGCCAATGGCGATGGCCACTCACGAGTTTTGAACCCTCGCGGATGGGACCCCTTCAGGAGCTCGAAGTGAGTCTGGCAAAGCCCATGGCCTTGAAGACTTCTACATCTCGACTGTTCTTGCAAATCAGCTGGGCTTCGATCCTGCTGGGTGTTTCAGGGATTAGATTGGCAGCACAGTCGGCTCCGCGACACCTTAAGCCAGTCGATGCCGTTCAGGGCATTGTCGCGGCGTTCCAACAACACAATGTCGTGATCATCGGAGAGGCACACTGGTTACGGCAGGCTGGGGACTTCTATATCGGTCTGGTTCGCGACCCGGCATTTCAGGAAACCGTTCAAGACATCGTCGTCGAATTCGGGAGCCGCAATAATCAGCCATTACTTGATAGATATATCGCCGGTGAAAACGTGCCCGTAGGCGAGGTGCGGCACATCTGGCGCAACACCACCAAAGTAGCCTCCTGGGAATCGCCAATTTATGCGGAATGGCTTGCCGCGATTCGTGAAGTCAACAAGAAATTACCGCCGGCCCGTGGCTTGCGTGTGCTCGCGGGCGACACGCCTGTTGATTGGCACCGCATCAATACTCACTCTGATTGGGCAGCGCTCGGCGACAACAACATATCGATCGCAGACGTCATCCTAGACCAGGTCTTGAAAAGGAAGCATCGGGCCTTGGTCGTCCTGGGGAGCAATCACGTGACAAAGTCTGGCGACCGCGATGGGGCTGACAACGTTACCACTCGAATCGAATCACGCAACCCGGGCGCCACATATGTGGTGCTGCTGGACTCTGTCACCACACTCAACTCCGCATCGCAAGAGCTGTTGCGCACCTCAGATCGAAACGCACCAGCGCTTTACGAAGTAACAGGAGCACGCCCCGAAATAGCTACTGGTAAAGATGGATTGCCACTTATTAAGAAGGCTGACGCACTTCTCTACCTTGGCCCGCCTGAGAAGTTAACTCTTGCACTCCCTCCAAGGGGTAGTATCGAACCGGCGTATCTGCAGGAAGTCGACCGCCGGTCGATGATCGAGTGGGGCGAACTACGAGCGCGGAAGTTTCTTGGCCCAGCCGCCCGATGAAAGGAGCAGGAAAGGACGGCAATAGCCGGACCCGTAAAGTGGGGCCATTTTATTTCAGGCTCAGGCTGGTTGCGGGCTTCCGATTGTGGTGTTGGGCGGCAGCGAAGACGGGGGCATAACTGGCGATACGGGTATAGTTGCGGTGCGCCCTGGCGAGAAATGGCGGTAAATAGCCAGAGAAATAGCGCCCATGCCCCACAGCAGAACGGCAAATTTGACCCACCCGCCCAGGTAAGGAAGCGTTTCCACCACGCGCACAAGGAGGACGCCCACCGCCATACGGCCAATCAACTGCCAAGTCTCTCTGGTATGGCCCATCAGCCACTGGCCAACAACTGCGCCAACTACAATTTGCGCAAACCACATGGCAGCGATCCATAGGACAAACGTGGAAATCCCAATGAGCAGGCCAACTACGGTGATGCACGCGATTAACGCGGCGACGGGCACACCGAACAGAACCAACACACCCAGGCCAAACGAGGCCCCGTAACGCTCGGCGGAGTCCACTGTGGCGCGAGCGAAGCTCGGCAAGAGAACGAAGAGAACCAGGCCAAATAGAATGAGCGCAGCGATCCAAAACACCTTCCAGACATAAAAACCGCTATCCCGATATCGACTGTGATGTTCTTCCTGGGTGAACACCACCGGAACCGCCAATTTTGCGCCGGAAGAAACCTCGGGAGCATGTTCTCCCTTAAATTTGACCGGGCCATTGACTTGGGCGCCGGAGTTGAATTTTAAAGTATTGCCTTGGGCTCGTATGCTGCCGCCAATGTTTCCCGCAATGGTAGTTTCATTACCAAAGGCCAAAATGTCACGGCCCACAATACCGTCGATGGTGAGAGTATTCAGGAAGGTGGTAACACTGCCACCGATTTTACCGGTGGGGTCGATGTTGACGGTCTCAGCGAAGGTAAGCAAATTCTTGGCGACGTTCCCGCTCACCCAAGTTGTATTCGTAAAGGAGCGTATATTGCCGTCCACCTTGCCGTTGACACGCAGCATTTGGGCGAAGGCGATAACGTCTCCAGTAACGTGGCCTTCAATATCAGCGCCTTGGCAGAACACGTAAACATCGCCGTCGACAGTTCCTTCGATTTTGACGTGATGGCCATGAGCAAAAAGATCACCCTTGATGATTTCATCCTTGCCAACTTCAATGGTGTCGCCCTGATTGCGAAATTCGGTCGCCATGGCTGGCGACGGTATGGAAGCGGCCACAGCGATTCCGGCGACCATCATGGCGAAGACCGATCCGCGGCCACGCAGGCGCCGCCGCAGGAAAACCACGGCCGATCCGGCTATCGTCAACAAAGCCAAAACCTCAAGTAGAGTGACCATCGATTGCCATCCTTTCCAGAAGGCGCCTTGAAAAATCATTAGATTGAGAACGCTGCTGCCACCAAAACCAGCTTGCTCGAAACGCTGCTGCATGGGCTCGACATATCCGGTGTATAACGCGTACGCACCGGTAGCGGCGAGTCCGACAACCGCACCCCAAATCCATTGCATGGATTTTCGCGCGGTCTGCTGAAAGGCGGCCAATCGCGACGGAAGTGGTTCATCTTCTTCCAACATCGAGCGAGTGAGAAGCCGCGATTCGCGTTCGAGCGCGCGCAACAAGATGCGGCAAGAAGAGCAATCCTGGGCATGCGCGGAGACTTGCTGGGCACGCTGGCGATCCAGTTGACCTTCCACATAGAGCATGAGGGTCATTTCATCCAAGTGGTCATCGAGGTGGTCATCGAGATGTTTGTCCAGACGCTCGTCAGGATTGTTCGACGATTCGTTCATGCGTTCCCTCCCGCCGCCAGAGCCGCGTTGCCTTCCAGCGCGTTTCGCAATTCGTGACGCGCGCGTAACAATACGACGCCCACAAAAGCGCGCCGCACGCCCAGCTCATCGGCAATTTCGTCGTAGCTCATATCCGAGTAATAGCGCATCACCAGCGCCATGCGCGCCCGTTTGCTCAGGCAGGCCAGCGCTTTGCGCACTTCAGCGCTGCTGCGCTGCTCGATCAAGCGATCGAGTTGGCTGGGATCGGGATGTTCGAGAGGCAACTCATCGCTATCCTCGGTCTCCTTGTCCTGGCGGATCTTGCGACGGCGCAGCGTATCCCAGCAATGATTCGCCGCTACCTTGTATAACCAGCCCGAGAACGGCCGGGAGGAGTCGTATTGATTGATCTTCCCTTTCAGCTTCATAAAGACTTCCATGGTGGCGTCTTCAGCGTCTTCCCGGGTCGGCAGCGCGCGACGGCAAAAACGGTAAATTGCCGGGGCGTAGTCGTGGTAAAGCTGGCCCCAAGCCAAGGCGTCCCCTGCCTTAGCACGCGCGATGGCTTCCGTCGGTTCCGCTATTCCCGGCGAACTCATCCGTCCTGGTCTCAGAGCTTCCATAAGGTAGTACGCAGCAGAGGCGAAAAACTTACACGGTGTCGTAGTTAGGGTTGCGGGGTGTGTTTGTTGACCCACGCGATTAGACTGCCCTCGAACTGCCAGCAATCTATCAGAAAACAGAACGGCCCGGCGATTTGGCAGGCCCTTCGAGAGTAGGTTAGAGCTAAACGCGGGGCCACTCGGTATTTATTTTTGGCGGATGCAGCAGAGTTTGCATAACTACGCAATATTGTTCCGTTTTTTCCTGCAGGGCTTTCATTTGTTCGGCGGTTGCGTGCGGGGCAGCAATATCGAATTGAACGCGAATTTCCTGGAAGCCCACTGAGACTTCTTTGGATAGGCCCAGCGTGCCCCTTAGATCCATGTCGCCGCTTACTGTAACCTTCACGTGTTCGCTGGCAATTCCCATGGCCGTAGCCACGAGCTGACAAGTGATCTGTGCGCAAGCCGCCAGCGCGCCGAGCAGCAGATCGCCAGAGCACGCGGAAGTGCCCGCGCCGCCGACACCCTTGTGGGCTTCCGCTTGGTAGATGGCGCGCCCAATATCCACGGAACAACTCATCGGCGTATCTGTCTGGGACCCTGTCGCGGTCATGGTAATACGCGAGGAATTCGGATCGCTACGATACTGTTCCTTCAGCGGCTTTTGTAGACTTCTGATATCCAATGGCGGCCTCCAAAAATTTGTTATGCTGCACCGATATTAGATGCGTTGCGCCACAATTCACAAATGGAATCCAGCGAGGCAATGGACGAGACGACAAAGCGGGCGATAGCTCAGAACGAATCATTGACGCTGCCCGCCGGTTCACAATTCGGCCGCTATGAAATCCTTGGCGCACTAGGCGCCGGTGGGATGGGTGAAGTCTATCGCGCGCGCGACCCGCGGCTGGGGCGCGAGCTGGCCATAAAAATTCTTTCCCGCAAGCTATCCGACAGCAAATTAGACATAAAGCGTTTTGAGCGAGAGGCCGGATCAGCATCCGTACTCAATCACCCCAATATCGTGACCATCTTTGAGTTAGGACAAGTTGAGAGTACCTATTACATCGCTATGGAATTGGTCGAGGGCGAGTTGCTGCGTGACATGTTGCGAGACGGGCCGATTCCCTTGCAAACGGTCGTGCGCATTGCGGCGCAAATCGTCGATGGACTTGCGAGAGCACATTCGGCGGGGGTGATGCATCGAGACCTGAAACCAGAAAACGTGATGGTTTCCCGTGACGGCCTGGTAAAAATTCTGGATTTTGGTCTCGCCAAGCTAGTCAGCACGGACACGGACACCAACCAGCCGCCGCTGGATCTGGAGACCGTCAGCACCTCGGAAACCAACCCAGGCGCGGTTCTAGGCACACTGCCGTACATGTCCCCTGAGCAAGCCAACGGTCAGCCGTTGGATTTCCGTTCCGACCAGTTTTCGCTCGGTTCGTTGCTGTATGAAATGGTGACGGGAAAACGCGCGTTCCCCCATCAGGGTGTTGCTGAGATTCTCGCTGCGATCCTGCGCGATCAGCCTGAGGCGGCAGCGTCGTTAAATCCTCAGGCACCCGCGCCGCTTTGCTGGGTGATAGAGCGATGCCTGGCAAAAAATCCCAAGGATCGATACGACTCCACACATGACCTAGCTAGAGATCTGGCGGCGATTCGCGACCGGCTTCCCGAAGCACCTTCAAGACATTTGGCGCCTCGCATCAACACATTGCCGAGTCAGGCCACGGCGTTTATCGGCCGCGGGCAAGAACTCGCGGCAGTGAAAGAATTACTGCTGCGCGAGGATGTCCGGGTGGTCACGCTGACGGGACCCGGCGGAATCGGAAAAACGCGGTTGGCACTGCAGGTCGCCAGTGATCTACGCGAACGTTTCGACGGCGGAATATGTTTTATTCCACTGGCCGCGGTCAGCGATGCGTCACTGATTCCCTCGATCATCGCGCAAGGGTGTGGAATACGGGAAACGGGCCGCCCGGTTAGTATTCAAAGTTTGAAGGAATATTTGCAGGACTCCCGCTCCAACCTATTGCTGGTCTTTGACAATTTCGAGCACCTGCTGACGGCAGCGCCATTGGTGTCGGAATTAATTACCGCCGCTCACAAGTTACGCGTCCTGGTGACCAGCCGAGCGCCGTTGCATATCTACGGCGAATTTGAATTCCCAGTGCCCACGCTGGCGTTGCCGGAACTGCAACACGGCACATCGCCTACCATTCTTTCGCAGAATCCCACCATCGCACTATTCATGGCGCGCGCAGTTGCCATTAAGCCAAATTTTGCACTCACCGATGAAAATGCGCGAGCCGTGGCGACGATTTGCACCCGGCTGGATGGCTTGCCTCTGGCGATCGAGCTGGCCGCCGCACGTATCAAATTACTCTCGCCATCTGCGATGCAGTCGCGGCTGGAGAGTTCACTGCAGCTTCTTACCGGTGGGGCGAAAGATCTGCCGATGCGACAGCAGACTCTGCGAGCAACAATGGACTGGAGTTATGACCTGCTCAGTCCGGCCGAGCAGACACTGTTCCGGAGACTTTCCGTTTTTGTCGGCGGATGCACTCTAGAGGGCGTTGAGGCTGTCTGCAATAACAAGCAAGATCTTCAGGTAGAAGTGTTAGACGGCATGGGCTCCCTGGTCAATAACAGCTTGGTTCGGCAGGTTGAGCAATCCGCTGGCGAGCCGCGTTTCGCGTTATTGGACACCGTTCGTGAGTACGGGCTGGAGCGACTGGCTACCTGTGGCGAGGAATCCGCGATAAGAAAGGCGCATGCGGCGTATTGCCTGGTACTGGCCGAAGAATGCGCGGCGCAAGCCGCCGATCCAGCAAGCACGGAGTGGTTGAGTTTGCTGGAACTGGAGCACAACAATTGTCGCGGCGCGCTCGATTGGTTGACGCGCACCGGAAACGCGGAGTGGGGACTACGCTTGGGAGCGGCGCTGTTCCAGTTCTGGGAAACGCGTGAGCATTTGACGGAAGGCCGCGACCGCCTGGAAAAACTTCTCAAACTGCCAGGAGCCGCAGCGCGTTCTAATTCTCGCGCGCGCGTGCTCTTCGCCGCTGGCGTACTGGCCTCCGAGCAGGGTGATCACCGGGCAGGGTGGACGCTGCTCGAAGAAAGTCTTCAAATTGCTCGCGACTTGAGTGACACCCGCGGCGTAGGCATCTCCTTGAACGCCTTGGCGGTTAGTGCCCGGGACGACGGCGAGGTGTCGAAAGCAAGGTCGCTGTTCGAAGAGAGTCTAACCGTGTGGCGAGATCTGAATGATCGCGCAATGGTGGCGCGCGCACTCAGCAATGTCGCCAGCGTGGTGAAATCTCAGCGGAACTATGCGCTGGCTCGTTCCCTGCATGAAGAGTCCCGCGAAATTTTTGAGGAACTGGGCGATAGCACCGGCATGGCGTGGTCGCTCAACTATCAGGGCGACGTCGCCCAGGAGCAAGGGGAAATTTCGGTTGCGCGCGAGTTGTATGAGCAGAGTCTAAACATATTCAGGAAGCTGGGCGACAAATGGGGTGTCGCGGGGTGTCTTGTGGACCTGGGAAACCTGGCACGCGAGCAAGGCGATGAAAAACAGTCGCGGTTACGCTACGCGGAGAGCATGAAACTCTTTCAGGAATTGGGGCAGAAACGTGGTGTGGCTCGGGTTCTTGACTGCCTGGCGTGTTCGGCGGCGCTACAATCTCAGGCCGAACGCGCGTTGAGATTGGCGGGATCGGCTGCGGCTATGCGCCGTGTTCTGGGCGTGCCGCTGCCCATGGCGGAGCAAACGCGACTGGAAAAAACTCTGGACCCGGCCCGGCAATCCCTCTCTCCGGCTAAAGCGGCAGCCGCCTGGATGGACGGTTGGACAATGGCCACCGATAAAGCGATACAAGAAGCTTTATCGTTTAGTTGATTGCTTCGGGAAATTGCAGTTTCTTTGGCGCGCGCTCTGGCGTCGCGACGGATGGATCGGAAAGTTCGCGTTCATTACTCTGCGGCGGTCGGATCAAGCATCCTGCGCACGGCAGAAATGCGGTTGGCAGGAATACCAGCTTTGTTCGCGTGGGTGGTGATCGTGGCTTCGTCGGGGGCTAAATAAACGCAGTAAATCTTGTTGCCGGTGACGTAGCTGTGCAGCCACTGTATCTGGGGGCCAATTTCCCTGAGAGCCTGGATCGATTTCTGTGCCGCAGCACAAAACTCGCTGTCCGACAGATTGCCCACATTTGGCATTTCTCGCTCGATAACAAACTTGGGCATAGTTTGGTTTCTCCAAAGCGCTTCGTCGAGATTCGCAAAACTTTACCCTCGATGCGGTTGGCCGTCAATCGAGCATCTCCCTGAGAAGCTACACACCGGGATAGTAAATTTGATATTTCCGACTACAATAGCCGCGGCGGACGAACCCCATGCCCCAGCGCATTCCATTTTTCTATTGGATTGTTTTTGGACCGATCGCGGCAGTCGGAACATTTAGTTTGCTGTTGTTGGGATTGGGCCGAACTGGTCAGCGGCCGCCTGATGCCGCGTGGAAAGGTTCGTTCTACTCCAATCCGGGTGACCCGGCGCTGCTTGTGCCGAAGCGCTTCGGTGTCGGTTACACGTTAAATTTTGGAAATCCATGGAGCTGGGCAGTGCTGACTTTCGTGCTGCTGATGGTCGCAGTGCCCTTTATTTTGTTAACGGCAAGCGCGCATCAAGTACCTCCTACGACGCGATAATCTTGCAGGTCTCATTTTTGGCTGAACTGCAACTCGCTGGCTTTGGACTGAACGCGGCGATGCGGTACAGTTGTGGCACGTCCTGCTGCGGTTTTGCGCGATCGGTGCCATCTGTGCGCGCGCGACAAATTCACACGAATGGCCCGCGAGACCCCTTTTGGTAGCGCAACGTCTCGTGGCACAAAATTGTTCATGGCACAAAATTTACCGTCGCTTGTAATTGTAGGGCGCCCCAATGTGGGCAAATCCACGTTGTTCAATCGCTTGACTGGAACGCGGCGCGCGATTGTCACGGATGAGCCCGGCATCACCCGCGACCGCATCTACGGCAAAGCGGACTGGCGCGGGCGTGCCCTGGAAATTGTGGATACCGGCGGGCTGGTTCCCGATGACAGAGCGCTGATCCCCCAGGAAATTTTGCGGCAGGCGCGGGTGGCGATTGATAACGCCGCTTTGCTTGTGCTGGTGGTCGACACGCACGCGGGAATTACCCCGCTGGACCAGGAGCTTGCGAGACTGCTGCGCACTACCGGCAAACCATTTGTGATTGCCGCCAACAAGGTGGACGCCCGTTCGCAGGAAGCAAATGTTGGGAGCTTTCATTCCATGGGTGTGCCGGTGTTCCCCATTGCGGCTGAGCACGGCACGGGAATTGACGATTTGCTGGATGCCGCGCTGGCACAAGTTGAGGTGGTGGAGTCCATCGGGGAAGTAAAGCGGCCGGACGTAATTGAGGTCGCGATCATTGGCAGGCCGAACGTAGGCAAATCCACGCTGCTGAATCGCTTGGCGGGCGAGGAACGCTCCATCGTGTCGCCCATTCCGGGGACTACGATGGATAACGTAGACACTGAAGTGGTCCGCGAAGATCACACTTACCGCTTCGTCGATACGGCAGGCATCCGGCGAAAAGGAAAAACCACGCTGGTTGCTGAAAAGCTTAGCGTGGTGATGGCTCGGCGGGGATTGGAGCGATGCGACGTCGCGCTGCTGATCGTCGATGGTGAACAGGGCGTGACTCAGGGCGACGCGCAGATTGCCAATTACGCGGAGCAATCCAACCGTTCGGTGGTGATCGTAATTAACAAGTGGGATTTGGCGGTAAAAGCGGCGCGCAACGCGGAAGCTCGCGACGCCGAGAGCGCTAAAGGTAAATCCCGCAGAAACCCCGGCGAGAAACACAGGCCTGAGGACTTCGAGATTGGCCGATTGCTATTCGAATACGAGAAAATGATCCGCGGCAAATTAAAATTTCTCAGCTACGCGCCCATCGTTTTTCTTTCGGCGAGCACCGGGGAGCGAGTGGAAAAATTGTGGCCGCTCATCAATCAATGCTGGAACGCGCGTCGCCGGAAGATTTCCACGCCGGAGCTAAATCGCTGGCTCAAAGAAGAAGTCGATCTGCAGCGCGGCAGCACACCAAAGGCGCGGCCGGTGCGCATCTATTACATGACGCAAGCCAAAATCGCCCCGCCAACATTCCTGATGTTCACCAATCAGAAAAATCCGCTGCACTTCAGCTACGAACGCTTCCTGGAAAATCAAATACGCGGCAAATTTGATTTCGTTGGCACGCCCATCCGCTTCATCCAGCGCCTCCGCAAGAGGCAGGACAAACACGGCGACACCGAGAATTGAGGAAGTGTCAGCTTCCAATTACACCCACTTATCGAAGTTAGCGAAGCAGGGGTCAGTCTCGGTTTACTCACAGGGGGATGCTAGCCTCTAGCCGATGTTAAGAAAATAAGGGCAACCATGAACAAATTGACCTTCGGAACTGTCTTAGTCAGCCTCGCTATCACCTCAAGCCAAAAACTACCAAAGCACCAACAACTCGAATACAGCCATGAGGCCGAGGTGGATGCTGCAGGAAATATCTATGTAAGCTCCGACCAAGGCAAGCCGATCTGGATGGGCAGCACGAAGCGCTGTTGGGAACTCCGAGAGGCCAATGATCGACAGACGCTTGGCTGCAGAGTGATGTCAGAGCCTAACCCCGACAACCCTATGCCCTCCTTGCAATTGGAAATTTATCGGAAAGGAGGCCACAAGGTAATCATTGCACCTGGAGCACTGATTGGTGACTGGCGTTTCTGGAAGGATGGCGAACAAGTTGCGGTTTCCTTTGGATCAGTTGATACTCCTGCGACGTATGCACTCTATGATTTAGCGACGGGTCATGTGGTCGAAAAACTTTCCCAACCATCAGACGAAAGCCTGCTTCCCCAATGGGCCAAAAGTGAATGGCAAATCCAAGCCGAGTCCGTTCCCATGAGTGCTGAGCTTTCGCAACAGCGAATCCAGTGGATCGGAAAAGTCTTGCATGACACTGAGCAGATCAGACCCGGCATGAAAAGGAAGGATTTGCTCAAGGTTTTTACAACGGAAGGCGGCATTTCCTCTCGAAGCGAGCGAACCTACGTTTACAAGGATTGCCGGTACATCAAAGTGACTGTTCACTTCAAAGCCCCGGCGGGCGAATTCGCCACTCTAGACGAAGACCCAGACGATATCATCGAGTCTCTTTCACAACCGTTCCTGGCTTTGAGCACCATGGACTGACGTGTGTGCTTCCGCCTGTTTGTTATCAATTTCATCCTTGTTTTGTTTCTGCGCCATAGAGGCGCTGAACCGCGCTCAACAATAACAACCGAAGACAAAGCGCACATCACCGGGCGCAGTTCCTATTTCTGAGGTTGCAGCTGTTTGGTCATGAGGTAGCGCTTGTGGTCCACGAAACCTCGGCGGCGATACAGCTCGATGGCGCGATTTCCGTGGTCGACTTCCAGGTGAAGAAATTGCGCACCGTGTTCGCGGGAAGCCGATTCGGCCAAATCAAGAAGGCACGCGCCAATTCCCCGTTGGCGATCATCGGGTTCGACGAAGAGTTCATCGACCCAAGCCCCTTTGCCACGATATTCGAGGCTATAGTCAAAACAGATGACCAGGTACGCGATGGCGCGATTCGCGTTCGACACCAAATAAATGAGCCCGTACGCAGGGTTTTGAAGAAGTTCGGAAAGATTGTACCGAACCCGGGTTTCATCGAACGACTCGGTCCAGGGTTCATCGCGTTGCATGTGCTGCATCAATTTGAAAATTGAATCCAGGTCAGTGAGGCTGGCGAGCTTCGCTTCGTGCAACATTTCAGGGCCTCTGCTTTCTGATTTTGATGCATTTTATAGTCTTGTTGACCTAGCTGCTGACTCTAGCGGCCGGAGCTACTTAGCCCGGTGAAACAATCAGCTCCGGTCCACGTATATAATCTTCAGGTAAGACCGATGCCTTATTCGCCCATTCTGCTTGTTCATATTTGTGCCGGGACCTTGGGGTTGTTGTCCGGGACCGCTGCGATTTGCTTCCGCAAAGGTTCCCGGCGCCATGTGCTGGCGGGCCAGATATTTGTCGCCTCGATGCTCACTATGGCCGTCGGCGCAGTCTGCCTCGCTATCACAAGACATCAGCCAAACAATATTGGCGGCGGGATTCTAACCTTCTATCTGATCGGAACCGCATGGCTTACCGCCCGGCGCAGAGACGGGGAAACGAACCGTTTTGATTGGATTGTGCTTCTAATTCCTCTGACGCTCGGTGCCCTGACCTGGATGAATGGCCTGAAAGTTGTGCGCAGCGGAGCGGACTCCCAAGACGGAGTTCCTGTGGGAATGACCTTTTTCATGGGTTCGATAATGTTACTGGCCGCGGCGGGGGACGTGCGCATGCTGGTGCGCGGCGGCGTTTTTGGCACAAAGCGCATCGCGCGGCATCTCTGGCGCATGTGCTTTGGGCTGTTCATCGCAGCAGGCTCCTTTTTTATGGGACCCTCGAACCGCCCACTGAGGCTACTTTCAAAAGTGGGGATCGGCCAGCATCTATCCCCGGCTTTATTCAGCACCAGCCTGTATCTAATTCTCACCATACTTCCACTGATATTGCTGATTTTCTGGCTAGTTCGAATCCGCTTTAAAAATGCCTACAATGGGCAGCCGATGCCGCCTCGCGACGAAAGTCACTCGCTGGCAGCGGCCGATTAGAAAATAGAAAAAGGATAAGAGCAAGACCCTACTGATATCCACCAACCCAGAAAAATCCTCTATTCAGCCATGAGCGCTTCCTGGAAAATCAAACACGCGAAATTTGCCTATTCGCTTTATTCCATGGTTGCACGCTTGCGCGACAAAAACGACGACAGCGAGAACAGCAGCTCGGAGTCAAATGGGAAGCCAATCTTGAAGCACCTCTGGATTGCCGACCGTCCATTTGTGACTCGGCAGACCAGATGCACTTCCGCAGCCTTAAGGCAGGTCCACGTCCAGGGCGTAAATTTCCTGGGTAGCGGCACTGCGCAAGACCAGCGGCGAGTCATCGGGAGCCAAGCCCCACCAGTTGGTGAAGAACCCGGTTGGGCGGAATCCGAACAACCGCTGCATGTCTTCGACGTTCTTGATCTCCCCAAGCTTCCGGTCGCTGATACGTACTCGAGCCAATTTGTTACCTAACCCGAAGTGAATATATTGAGAATCTCGAGACCATTCCGGCCAGGAGATAAAATCCGCTTTTGCCAGCTCGGTGGTCTGATGCGTTTTCCAATCGAAAAGCATGAGCCGTTGATTGTCGGCATGAAGCCCGGCCAAGTAGCGGCCATCGGGCGAGGGTCGCGGCGACCAGAGCCCCTCGGTCCCGGGAATAATGGCGGCCACATGTGTCCTCAAATCGACACTGTGAAGGCCGTTGGTGCGCGAACCTCCCAACTGGCTGATCGGTGACTCTCCAAAAATGATGGAATTCCCGTCCGCGGACCAAGCCGGATCGTTCTGCACCGGTTCCTGAGGAATTATTTCTTCACTGGCGCCCCCGTCGGCCGAAATGACGTATATCTTGAACTCTTCTGCTACTGTGGCCGCTACATACGCAATTTTTTTTCCATCCGGCGACCATCTCGGAAGCGCCGCACGCAAAGGAGAGAAAGTAAGCTGCAGGCGCTCACTGCCATCAATTTTACTTCTCCACAAAATTCCTTCTGGATAGGTCACAAAAGCAGCCCACTGACCGTCCGGCGAAAATCTCACCTGTTCGGCCGAAAGACCATTCATAAAAGGCACAAACTGATCGAGCTTTTTGTCGTATCGCAGCAACTCCCCATGGGGCTGCTCGCCAACCACGAAAATCTTTTTGCCGTCCCTGCTCGGCTGGGGAGCCCAATAGTTAAGTGGACCGGTTGTCAGCCGCGTTGGGTTGAACTCCGATTTTTGAAATAATCTTTTTTCGCGGATTGCCCAAATGTCTGTGCGGCCTTCGCTGCTTGCCTGAAAGACGAAGTAATTTCCGTCCGGAGTCCAGGTTCCACAACAGGAGCTAATCGCATTCAAACCGGGCAGGAGAGGGCGGGCAGGCGTTCCATCCATCGAAACTTCCCACATGGAACTCAGAGTGGTATGCGGATCGTAAACTGAGAACCTCACGTGGTGTCCGTCCGGGGAAACACGCGGCCACCACGCGCGCCCTGGCACAGTGATCAGGGTGCGCTTATCACTGCCGTCCGGCTTTGCCGAGTACAAATCCGATTCGTTGGCATAAATAACTCTCGAACCGTCGCGAAGCCAGGTCGCGTCCTGAGCAAGAATATCAGCCAAGCGCCGCGGCGACCCACCAGGCAAGGGCAAAATCCATAGCGCGCTCTGATAGGATGTCTGCGAGATGGGAGATCCAATCAGCAACTCCGATTCCTTCGGTGAAATATCGTAGATGAACGCGTTCTGAAATCCGCTTGTCAGCGGAACCGTTTGCCCGCCCGATGCAGAAACCTGCGAAATACCGAGTCCCATTTCCCAGAAATAAAGCCTCCCGCCGTCGGTGGCTATGACTGGCGGAATGCGGTCAGGAGAATAACTGTCAGGTTTCTCGCGGCCATCGTTGGTGATCTGGGCCAAAGACCGGATTCTGGGTGGTGACGATGGGCGCATCCACCAAAAGAGGAGCGCAACCGCAACGAGGAGGCCAGCGGAGACCGCGATCAGAGACCACCGTTTCGCGGATACTGGGCTGGCTACCGCACTGTCCGTCGGCAAAGCCGTGGAAGCTACTGAAGTGGTTAGCGTTGGATGGCTAGCCGTCGAAGTTGTCGCGGCTGTGGCGGGTTCGGCGATTTCAGGCGTCCGCGATCCCGACGACGCCGCTCCGGAATCCATATCGCGCTTTAACCGCTTCAAGTCGGTGAGAATATCTGAAGCTGACTGGTAGCGCAGTTCTCGATCCTTTTCCAAGGCTTTGTTGATGATATCTTCAACTTTTGCGGGAAGATCCGGATTCAGTCGCAGCGGAGTTGTGAACGGCCGATTCAGGATCGCGTCAGAGATGAGGCCGGAAGTCGCGCCGCGGAAGGGCAGCGTGCCGGTCATCATCTCGTACAGCACTGCGCCGAAAGAGAACAAGTCGGTTCGCGCGTCCAGTTCCTTACCGCGGATCTGCTCGGGAGACATATACGCGACAGTTCCCAAAGTGCTGCCCGGGCTGGTCAAGTGATCTGCGTCCACTTCGAGTGTTGCCAGGGTGTCGGCCCCGGACGCGCTTTTTAATGGGACGATCTTGGCCAAACCGAAATCGAGGATTTTAGTGTGCCCCCGCCCGATGACAAAAATATTCGCTGGCTTAATGTCGCGATGAATCACACCCTTCGCGTGAGCCGCGCTCAACCCGTCGGCAATCTCAATTCCCAACGTTAAAACGGTTTCAATATCCAACCCTTTTCCGACGATGCGGTGCTTCAGCGTGGCTCCATCCAGATACTCCATGGCAATGAATGATTCGTCATCGTGGCTTCCGATCTCATAGATGGTACAAATGTTGGGATGATTTAAAGAGGAGGCTGCTCGGGCTTCCCGGCGGAAACGTTCCAGGGCTTGCGGATCCCGCGCAACGTGATCAGGGAGGAATTTCAGAGCAACAAACCGGCCGAGATTGGTGTCTTCAGCCTTATACACGATACCCATCCCGCCGCCACCGAGCTTCTCTACAATGCGGTAGTGGGAGATGGTTTGGCCGATTAAGGACTGGGATTCTGCCACGGGCAGAGATGTTAGGTGGGCTTAACGAGCAAGTCAACGAACGCGACCACGAGTCGCATTTATTTCATCACGCAAGCCAAAAAGCGCGCTGCCAACATTTCGATGTCCACCAACCCAGAAAAAACTTCTTTGTTCGGGCTTAACGACCGACCATTTTTTGCAGATTTTCCGGGTAGCGAGCCCCTTGCACGGTGATCTTCGAGACGGCGCTCTGAATTTCGCGAAGATCGTCGGGCGTGAGCTTGACTGAAACTGCTCCAAGGTTTTCTTCGAGGCGCGCCAACTTGGTCGTGCCAGGGATCGGAACAATCCATGGCTTCTGCGCCAGCAGCCAGGCCAGTGCGATCTGCGCTGGGGTGGCCTTCTTTTTTTCTGCGAGCTTGCCAAGCAGATCAACCACTGTTTGATTTGCTTTGCGAGCCTCAGCGGTAAAGCGGGGAACGATATTACGGAAATCAGTGCTATCGAACTTTGTATTCTCGTTGATCTTGCCGGTCAGGAAACCCTTGCCAAGTGGGCTAAATGGAACGAATCCGATGCCGAGCTCCTCCAGCATGGGTATCACTTCCTTTTCAGGTTCTCGGAACCACACCGAGTATTCGCTTTGCAGCGCTGCTACAGGCTGAACCGCGTGCGCGCGACGGATGGTTTGCACCCCTGCTTCAGACAGACCGAAGTGTTTCACTTTGCCCTCGTGGATCAAGTCCTTCACAGCTCCTGCCACGTCTTCGATGGGCACGTCCGGGTCAACGCGGTGTTGGTAGAAGAGATCGATGGTGTCGGTCTGGAGGCGCCTGAGCGAAGCTTCGGCGACTTCTTTGATGTGCGCCGGCCGGCTATCCAGCCCGGCCTGTTTGCCGGTATGCGGATCAATTTTGAACCCGAACTTGGTGGCGATCACCACCTGTTCACGGAGAGGAGCGAGCGCTTCGCCCACCAGTTCCTCGTTCATGTACGGACCGTATATTTCTGCAGTATCGAAGAACGTGACGCCGCGTTCGACGGCCGCCCGAATCAGCGAAATTCCGTCCTTCTTGTCCACGGCGGGCCCGAAGCCGAAGCTCATTCCCATGCAGCCGAGTCCGAGGGCCGAGACCTCCAAGTTACTCTTTCCAAGTTTGCGTTTCTGCATTGATCCCTCCTGGTAACGCCACGATACAACGCCTGAGGCGGGGTCACAATTCAGGCCCAATTTAGCGGACGAATTCAGATGTGAAAATTAATCGCGTAAGGCTTCGGCTGGATCAGTGCGTGTTGCGCGCCACGCCGGTATGAAGCACGCAGCCAACGTAGCGATGGTCATCACCGCGAAGGCCGCGCCGAACGCGCGCGGATCGCGCGGGCTCACGCGATAGAGCAGGTTTCCCATTAATCGCGTCGATGCTACGGCCACCGCGGCGCCAAGAAGCACCCCACCGGCCATCAACGCTAAGCCGCGCAATAGCACCAGCCGCACCAGATTTGCGGCACCCGCGCCAAGCGCCATCCGCAGCCCCAGCTCGCGAGTGCTTTGCGACACTGCATAGGCCATCACCCCATACAATCCGATGACGGCAAGTAGCAGCGCCAACGCACCTAAGACGCCCACCAAAGTTACGGCCACCAACTGCGGCGATGTCGAGCGATCCAACTGCTCTTGCAGGGTGATGAGTTCGTACGGGGAAAGGCTCGCGTCCAGCGCGTGCACCTCGCGGGCTAGAGCCACCGCTACCGTTTCCGGGCTTAGCGGCGTTCGAATAAACAATGCTCCCCCAACGGAGAAATTCTGACGCCGCGACACATAGAAAAAAGGTCTCGCGGCTTCCCGAACGCTGCGATACTTTGAATCTTTTGCCACGCCGACTATCTGAATCCAACGGTCCTTCACTTGAAGGCGCTGGCCAATCGGATTTTGGCCGCGCCAATATTTCGCAGCCATCGTTTCATTCACGATGGCTACTAGCGCCCTTCTTTCGTCGTCCGCGCGAGTAAATTCGCGACCGGACACCAACGGGATCCCCATAGTTGCGAAATAATCCGGGCCCACTTCGTTGTACTCCACGGTCGGGCGTTCCTCGGGTCGAACCTCAAAGCCATCCACGGAAATCGGCGTGGAAGAAAAACTCCCATAGCTGAGCGGCGTCATGCGCGCAAAGACTGCTGACTCAACGCCTGGCAGCGCCTTGACCCGATCAAGTAGCTGGTCCTGAAAATTCTGCGCGCGCTGCGCATCGTATCCCGCCGAAACCAAATCGACGGCGGTGAACAGTACTTCGTGCGTCGAAAAACCCGGATCGGAGGTTCTAATTTTCTGCAGGCTCTGTATCAGCAGCCCCGCGCCCACCAACAAAACGAAACTCAGCGACACTTGCACTATAACCAGGCCGGAGCGTACCCACGCTGTTCCCCGGCTCCCGACAACACCTGCGGAGTCGGCTTTCAACGCGCCGGCAAGATCGATCTTGCTGGTCTGCATTGCGGGAACCAGTCCCAGCAGAATTGTCGCAAGCAGGCAAATCCCGGCGCTCAATAACAAAACGCGCCAATCAATTTCACCCGACAAATGCATTGCTACGCCAGCCCGCGCCGGAAAGAGCAAGATCAGCGCGTGACGGCACCAGTGCGCAACGAGGAGTCCGCCAGCTGCGCCAAAAGCTGACAGGATCAGCGCTTCCGTGAAGAGTTGCTTCACGATGCGCCCGCGGCCCGCACCGATCGCAAGGCGCACGGTCATTTCATGGCGGCGCGCAAACGATCGGACCAGCAGCAGATTCCCGACGTTCGCGCAGGCGATGAGCAGGACAAAAACGACTACCGCGAGCATGATTTCTAGCGTGGGAAGCAGCGTGCCCGCATTGTTGAAGGGCGTCTGCCATAAGGCCCACAGCTTGACACTGCGGCCGCGATTGGTTGCTGGATAATCGGTTTCCAAACGCTTCGCTACCGAGGAAATTTCTGCTTGTGCCTGCTCCAATGTGACGCCAGGTTTGAGCCGTGCAAAAGCTTCAATCCAACGCGCGTCGCGATCCTCCAATTTGTAGCCGCCGGATTCAAACACTTCCTCCATCGAGGTTGGAACCCAAAACTGCATTCCCCAGCCGACAAAGGTTCCGTAAAATCCCTGAGGAGCGACGCCCACAATGGTGTGCACCACACCGTTGAGTCGCTGCGTTTTCCCGATAATTTGTGGATCGCTATTGAAGTGCCCTTTCCATAACTGGTAGCTGATCACCGCCGCGGGATGGGCGTTCCGTCCGGAGTCTTCGCCCGGCTCGAATCCGCGGCCAAGAATCGGACGGACACCGACGGCATCAAAATAATTGTCTGATACGATGCTCCCTATGGTGCGCTCGGCACGGTCACCGATACTGAGAGTAGTTCCGGTGATTTTGCTCACAAAAAATGAATCAAAAAGCGTGCAGCTCCTCCGCAAATCGAGGAAATCCGGCCAGGAAAGACTGGTATGGCCGGTTTCGCCGCGGGCCGTGCCGGTAAGAGCGAGCAGCCGCTCCTGGTGGGTAACCAGCGGGTACGGACGAAATAAAATTCCTTCCACCCAACTGAACACCGCGGCGTTTGCGCCGATGCCTAGGGTCAAGCAAAGCATCGCCAGAATAGAAAAGCCCGGATCGCGTCGCAGCACCCGCGAGCCAAATCGCAGGTCTTGAAGAGTGGTCTCGATGATCGGGAGCCCTCGTTGGTCGCGGTAGAGTTCCTTGGTTTGCTCGACCCCGCCGAAGCTGCGCAGCGCCTCACGCCGGGCCTCTTCGGCATTCATGCCTTTGCCCAGGTTCGCTTCCACGGCCATCTCAAGGTGCGAACGCAATTCCTCGTCCAGGTCCTTTTCCAGACGTTGCCTCCGGAAGGGTGCGGCGAGCCGGTGAAGGAGCGTGCGGAAAAATTCGCGCATGGCTAGGTGGTCCTTAGCACCCGATTGATCATCGCGGACATGCGGCCCCAGCTCTCCACTTCCTGGTCGAGCTGCTTGTGCCCCGCACGGGTCAGCGAGTAATACTTGGCCTTGCGGTTATTTTCTGAAATGCCCCATTTGGGCGCGATTAGACCGCGTTGCTGGAGACGAAGCAGCGCGGGATATAGCGTTCCCTGGTTCAGTTGCAACAAGTCTTTGGAGATCTGTTGTATCCGCAAGGCGATCCCCAAGCCGTGCGTCGGCCCCTGCGAGTCGAGCGTCTTTAACACCAGCAAGTCCAGCGTTCCCTGCAGAACTTCGCTTTTGGAAGAAGGCATACGTTCCTTTAGACGGCCAACATGAGAAAAGGAATGGTGCCAATTAATTTTGTTGATCAATGGTCCATGTCTAAGGTAAACGCACTGTGACTCGTCGCCATCCACTTTAGGTAGGATTCTTCGGGTTCGATCAATCACCACGACCAGGTAGCGCCGTCCTGGCCCAGGAATTTCCCCGTCAGTTCCATCGGATTTCCTTCCAGCACCTTGCGCATGCCTCCAATGCTCTGCTCCGGCGTCAGCTCCGCATTCGCGCCGCCCATGTCGGTCTGCACCCAGCCCGGACTGAGGATCACCACGCTGATTCCTCGCGGCTCGACTTCTTTCGCCAGGATCGCCATGGTCATGTTTAACGCCGCTTTGCTGGTCCGGTATTGATAGGCGATACCAAACCCGATCGTGGATCCCAACGATTCCAGTGAGCCCATCCCGGAGCTGATCGCGATGATCTGTTTCCGATTGCTTGCCGCGACGTTTTCAATCAGCGCCTCCGCCACACGGATCGCTCCCAGCACG
>Ga0185299_10000872_pt1 | contig 70180 bp, 58 predicted proteins | sample PaiPotPPA55metaG_FD_128002 | JGI IMG/M metagenome (GOLD analysis project Ga0185299, IMG submission 128002) | Iron sulfur acid spring bacterial and archeal communities from Banff, Canada, to study Microbial Dark Matter (Phase II) - Paint Pots PPA... ... | reverse complement strand
CGAGGCTTCGATGTCGGGATTGCTCCCTGCGTCGCTCGTTTGGCTACCATGTCGTACGGGTAATTCACACGGTGAACTCCTTTCAGTTCACGAGATCAACCAGGCTTGCCTGGCGCACCCATAGTTCGCCAGGTCCGTTGGCGGGCGAACTATGGTGGCCAAGGGCGGACAAAGTCAACCTGATCCTCGGAGCTTCATCTGAGGCTCCGCCTCAGATGCGCACCTGAAACGCAGTTTACAGATGCGTTATATGGGGCAGCCAATGATCAGGTTTCCTCTTTCCGTTTCGGACTCGTCTTCCGACTTGCACCGTTTCGGCGATTGGCCGTCTCGGCCTTTCTTTTTGTACCCGACCGGCGTGGTTCACGGTCCGCGTCGCCACCCGTCTTTTGCTGCATGCCCATGACCACCAAGGCCAGGGCGACGCCAATGAGCACGACGGCAACCCCGGCGCCGCCCCAGAGAATGAGCTTGTTGGATTCTTTCGGCGTCGCCGCGGCCGGCGGCAGCTCTGCCGTGGGTTCTGGTGGCGGAGTCGGCCTGGCCTTTTCGGGCGTCGTCGGCGCCGTGGCGGTTTTGGAGGTGCTCAAGCTGGCCATGGCCGACTTGTCCGCGCTCGTTTTGTTTTCCGGAGGCGGCGCGGGCGGAGGGGCCGGCGGCGGCGTCTGGGCCTTGGTCTCGGCGGGCGGATCTCTCCTGACGACCGGCTTGTCGAGCACGGAGGGATCGGCCCGCAGTTTCGTCGTCAGGTCGTCGGCCAGGTTGGCCTGCCTGAGGAAAAGCAAGGCGAAGGACGAATTGATGACTTCGTTGGCGGCGTCACCGAAGGTTTTCACGTCCCAGTAGCCGTCGGGCTTGATGTTGGCCAGGAGCATCTCCGCGCCCCAGCGGTACCAGTCCTTGTCGCCGATGGTCTGGAGATCGTAAATCATGGCGACGCGCTCCAGGGCCCACATGAAATAAAGGTCGCCCAGGGGGATATTCTCGATTCGGCCGGCGGGTTGGCCGACATGGTTGCCCAGGGCCTGAAAGCCCTTGAGCGTCACCGGCTCGTCGGTGCGCTTCTTCTTCTCCGCGGCGCGTGCGGCGGCCTGCTCCGCCGTTTTGGCCGCATGTACGCCGTTGAGCGGGCTCGGGTTGGCGGCCAGGCCCGCGACGACGGCCGCGGCGTTGGTCGTCGGCGCGGCGCCGGCCGCCTCCGCGACGGGATTGAAGCCGCGCTCGAGGGCCAGGCCGACCAGGCCGGTGCATGTCATGGTGGCGGTGGTCGGTTTGCCGCCGCCGAGCTGATACTTGTAGCCCCAGCCGCCGTCGGGATTCTGGCTGGTGCGGAAGCGCTTGCCGATCAGCTTGAAGCTGCGTTGCACGCGCACGCCGTGCCGCTGGGCGACCCAGAGCGCCAGGGCCGCGAAATGCGTGTTGGAATTATCGGCTTCATCCTCGGCCGCCGGGGGCTCCGGTTGCGTTTGTTTCTTCTTCGTCTTCCTGGCGTCGGCAGCCTCTTTGACCATGAGCTTGTCCGGATCTTGAAACACGGGCAGTTTCTTGAGCCAGGGCGCCAGCCTGGATCGATCCAGGCGCTCGTCCTCCAGTGCCTTCTTGAGTTGATTGTGCTGGGTGACGGTGCGGTTGGGGCAGGCATATTTCCAGCCGCCCGTGGCGGTCTGGCCGGCAATCAGCCGGAGTGCCAGCACCTGAATCATCTGGTCGATCGCCTTTTTTTGCGTGAGAGCCTGCAGGAAGTCGTCATTGTTGCTGCCCAGCCGATCCAGAAACATGATCGCCAGGGCCAGGTCGTAGGTGTTTTCTTCCTTAGCCGAGTGTTCGTTGATGAAGGCGGCGGCTTTCTGGATTACCGAATGATTGGCCGGCATGCCGCATTCCAGCAAGGTCATGGCCGGCAAAGCGGCATACCCCAGCCGATGCGGCTTGTCCGTCGCCGCCCAGGAGCCGTCAATGCCCTGGCTGTTCTTGAGGAAGATCATGCCTTGCAGCATCGCCTGGTTGACCTTCACCTGGTGTGCGGGCGGCAAAGGCAGCGGCTCGGCATGAGCGGACGGGCAGGCCGACATAACAACTGCCAGGCTGGCGATGACGAGTAGATGAAGGTGGCGAACCGGCAGCCGGCGACGCGGACGCGGCGCCACGGGATCGGCCAAACCGTCCACTGCGCAAAGCCTGGCCAGTAGCGACATGGGAGGACTCCTAAAGAGAACTGTTCCAGTCTCCCACAATAGGCCAGTCGTGCCTGGGTCGCAAGCAAAAAGTCGGTAGGCGCGCTTATCCGTAATTGCAAGGCTGGCTGTTTGTTTAACCCGGAGCCAGCGGCGACGGCGGAGCTGGCAGCGTCTGGCGAATGCCGCTACTTCAGATCGGCTTTACTGAGAGTTCTGCAAGAAGACCTGAAGCTGGCCGTTGCTGAGCGGCTCGACAAATTCGCAGCCGACGCGCCAGCTATGCTTGGGTCCCGGCCGGAGGTTCATGATCTTGGCGATAATCTTCCATTCCGGGCGCCAACTGGGGATCAGCGGCTCGAGGGCGAGCACCGTCCCCGGGATGATGTGCCGCTGCAGAACCAGGGCGATGCCGCGCGTGGAAACGTCGACGATGCGCGCCATGTTCCAGGTTTCTTCATGGCCCTGGGGATTGTCCTGGTCCTTGTTGTACAGGGCCTTGATGTGGCAGAGATAGCGCATCCCGGAGCGGCGCTGGTCCTTCAGCATGCCGATGGGTATGGTATCGGGGGCAACTTCCGGCTCGTTCATGACAGCTCCTTCAAAGCACAGCAATTCATTCCAGCCAGTCGCGCAGCTCTTCTTCGCTGAGCTGCGTGGCCAGCTCGGCGCCGTGGAGCCATCCGCCGGACTCCTGACGGCAATGCACCACACGGACCAGCAGCGTCTTGGCCTTCGAGGAACGCACCGGTTCGACGGTGAGCAAGGTGCCCTCGGGGGCCCTGCGGTTGAGATAGAGGCCGACGCCGCGCTGGGAGAGATCGCGGATGGTCGCGAACACCGGCTCCTCGGTCAGGTCGCGCAGCACGGCGACGCTGGCGCTGGTGCCGCACAGAAAGCGCACGGCGCCGCGGCGCTCGTCGGCATCGGGATCGTGGAGCAGTTCTTCGCATTCGCGAATGACGTCGTGGCGCACGCGGTTCTTGCCCGCGCGTTTGGCTTCATACATGAGGGCGTCCACCTTGTGAACCAGCGTGTCCACCTTGGTGGGCGGCTTGAGGAATGTGGCGGCGCCGATGCTGAAGGTGACCTTCGAGCCGTCACGGATTATCTCGCGGCGCAACGACTCGCGCAGCTTGAGCAGGGCCGCGGTGGCGCCGGCGGCGTCCGCCTCGGGAAACAGCAAGGCAAATTCATCGCCGCCCATGCGCGCCAGCACATCAATCGTGCGGATGTTTCTCTGAATCACCGTGGCCACGCGGCGCAGCACCTCGTCGCCGGCCGTGTGCCCGAGCTGGTCGTTGATCGCCTTGAAGTCGTCCAGATCGAAGTAGGCGACGGTCAGGGGCCGCAGCGAGCGCGCCGCGCGTTCCAGCTCCTGGCAGGCGGCTTCGTAGAAAGTGCGCGCATTGGAGGCCCCGGTCAGCAAGTCGGTCCGGGCCAGGAAGCGCTCGCGGCGCAGCGCGTCGCGCAAACGCGTGAACAGGCCGGCAGAGAGAGCAAAAAAGCCCAGATGCACGATGCCGTTCCACAGGCGGATTACCGGGGGCATGCCGGGGTGTTGCAGGGCATCCACGCCGTACCAGGCGCCGGCAGCTGCCACGGAAAGCAAGATGCCGTGCGCATAACCGCCTTGCCAGGACAAGGCCGCGATGGGCACAACGTAGAAGAGCGCAAAGGAAAGCTCGGGTCCGAGCACGTAATCCATGCAGGCAATGAGCAAGACGAGCACAAAGCCGCACAGGGCGGCGAGCATGGTAGACACAAGCCCGGGAAGCACGAGAATGTACCAACCCAGCGGTCCCCAGCCCTGGCCGCGCTTCAGAGTGCCGCTCGGCATGGGCAGCGATTGCTCAGAGCTAGGCGTGGCAATGTCCAAGAATCCAAACCTGTTGCAGAGCGCGGCATAGCCGCGCACCAGGGCAGCGCTCAACGGAATGGCAGAAGCAAGCGGACGCGGGCCGCCTGAAGGGTCGGCGTCTTCGATGAGTCCGTGCATATCCCCTTGGTCATCCATGCAGACCTGCCGGGGGAGAACAATTCCGGCTTATTGTCCTTGGTTGTTTTTTCGCAGGGGGGGATCACTCAAACATAGGTCGTGCTCCCGGCCGTTGCAACAAGGCGATGAGGAATTCTGCAACAGATTTGACCACAGCATAATTGGAAGCTAAGTTTGCTTTACCATGAGCAGTTTCTTGTCGAAAAAAGATCGGTCTGCCTCCCCGGCAGTTTCGCGCCAGCCACAGGAACAGCCGGTTGCCGCCCAGGGCGCTGAATGCCGGGTTTGGGAACGGCACGGCTGTGATATGCAGGCCGCCTGCCAATCGGTGGCCAACCGGTCGTCCAACGACCTCATGTGGCCGGCGACCATTCGCAACATCTCGCGCGGCGGCGTGGGGCTGGTCGTCGACCGGCGTTTCGAGCGCGGCACCGGCCTGTTTATTGAGTGCCAGAGCGACAAGGCCGAGTGTGTCGGACCGTACATGGCGCGCGTCGTGCATGCCACCTCTCAGCCCGATGGCGTCTGGCTGCTGGGCTGCAGCTTTGTGCGGCCCTTGACCGTGGAACAATTGAACGAGTTCCTGCAGGCGGCCGCCCTTCAGGTGGACCGGCAGCCCAAACGTCCGATCGAGGTCGAGCGTGTCACGGCCCGCGTGCTCAACGAGAAACTGCCGGCCGGTTTTCAAAAACGCGATTCGCGAACCAACCTGCTTGCCGGCGTCGCCTTGGAGGGAGTCACCGCCGAAGGGGAGACGGTACGGCTCATGGTGCGCCGGCTTTGCCTGATGACCGGCATCTGGCCGCCTGCGGACGGAGCGCTCCTGCAGCTTTCCGTTTTGACCGCCACGGCGGAGACGTTCACCACTCATATCCGAGCCCTGACCTGCTCGCAACTCGAGGGACGCTGGACCATCCGCTACGCTTTTGCGGAGCCGCAGCCGGCCCAGGTGCTGCGCGTGTTCGGCCACCCCGTGCCCGTCGACCCCATCGAGGAGTAGGGTTGCGCCGCAGTGTCCACGCGCCGCTCTCGCTGCGCACTCTCGCCGATCTGTGCGCAGGGACAGATAATGCCACCATGTGGCACCCTCAGCCGACCCCAAACAACGACGCCGGCCTGAAGTTGGGCATGGGCGATCCAATAACCGGTTATCGACTCTCGCTTGTCCTGCCTGCCTGGAATGAGGGTGAAACCATCGGACAGGCGATCCGGGAGGCGGAGGCGGCGCTTTCCTCGTTCGCGGACGATTACGAAATCATAATCGTGGATGACGGCAGCAGCGACGGCACCGCTACTATTGCCGCTGGCGCGGCTGGGCATAATCCGCGCATACGCCTCGTAAGACATGAGCGCAATCGTGGTTATGGCGCTGCCCTGCGAAGCGGCTTTCAAGCCGCGACCCTGGACCTGGTGGCCTTCACCGACGCCGACTGCCAATTCGATCTCGGCGAGTTGCGTTCCATGCTGCCCCTTACACGGCAGCACGACGTGATCTGCGGCTATCGGCTCGACCGGCGCGAAGGAGTGCGGCGGCGGTTCTTCTCCTGGGGTTACAATCGCCTGGTTAAGATGCTGCTCGGCAGCCCCCTGCGCGACATCGACTGCGCCCTCAAGATTTTCCAGCGCCGGCAGCTCCTGGCGCTATTGCCCATGTACGACAACTTCCTGGCAAACACCGAAATGATCGCCAGGGCCCGGTTCGGCGGTCTTTCGCTGGCCGAAGTCGGCGTACATCATCGGCCGCGCGCGGCCGGACACAGCAAGGTTTCGCTGCTGGACATCCCGCGGACCTTGCGCGCCTTGCTGCCGTTCTGGTGGTCCCTGCGCCTCAAGCCGCTCTTTGCACGCCGGCGTGGTCGTCGTTAACATGGCAGGAATCTCTTTCAGCGCCGAGTTTGAGGGCTTATGTTTTGGCGTCGTTTCATGCCGGCTGCAAGTTTGCTGGTTCTCGCCCTGGCCGCTTATGCGCCCGCGTTCAACGGGGCGTTTCTCTGGGATGACGACAAATACATCGCGCTCAATGAAACCTTGAGAAGTGCCGACGGGCTGGCCAGGATCTGGTCCACGCCTGGAGCGACGATTCAATATTACCCGCTCGTCTATTCCACATTCTGGGTGGAGTATCACCTCTGGGGACTGAAACCTATTGGCTATATCGTCGTGAACACGCTGCTGCACGGGACCAACGCGATCCTTCTCTGGCTGGTGCTGCGCCGGCTTGGCGTTCCAGGGGCCTGGCTGGCGGCAGCGATCTTTGCCGTGCATCCTGTCCACGTCGAATCGGTCGCCTGGATCCAGGAGCGGAAAAACGTTCTGTCCGGTTGCTTTTTCTTTGCGGCAATCCTGGCCTATCTGCAATTTGCCGGCGTCCAATCAGATAACAGAGTTTCGGCCATCCCGCCGGCGAAGGTGCGAACGGCTTCGCCTGGCTGGTACATCCTGGCCCTTGCGCTTGCGCTCTGCGCCCTGTTCAGCAAGACCGTAACTTGCTCCTTGCCTGCGGTTCTGGCGCTGCTGCTTTGGTGGAAGCGGGAGCGTCTGGGCGTGCGCGATTGGCTGGCCCTGGTCCCTTTCTTTGTGCTGTCCCTGGGGCTGGGATTGGTGACCGTGTGGGTCGAGAAGAGATTCCTCGGCGCGGAGGGTGCAGATTTCCATTTGTCCGTGCTGGAGCGCTGCCTGCTGGCAGGCCGGGCTCTATGGTTCTATGCAGGGAAGTTGATCCTTCCCGTGAATCTTGTCTTCATCTATCCGCGCTGGCACATCGATGCCACTGCCTGGTGGCAGTACTTGTTTCCCCTGGCTGCCGTCGCCGTGCTCGCGCTATTGTGGCTATGGCGCGGCAGAATCGGCAAGGGCCCGTTGGTGGCGGTGCTGTTCTTCGCCGGCGTGCTGTTACCCACGCTGGGCTTCGTTAACTTCTACTTCATGCGCATGTCCTTCGTTGCCGACCATTTCCTCTACTTGCCGAGTGCGGGCTTGCTGGCCCTGGCCGCAGCGCTCATGGTGAAAGGTCGGCAGCGCTTCCCGGACAGCTCACGACTGTTCGTCCTTGTCGCAGCCGCTGTGCTGTTGTTCCTGGGAGGAACGACCTGGATGCAGGAACGGCATTTTTCAAGTCAAGAGGCGCTCTGGACGGACACGCTGGCAAAGAACTCAGAATGCTGGCTGGCACATAACAACCTGGGGAATGATCTGATGAACCGAGGCGAAGACGGCAAAGCGTTCCACCATCTTAATGCCGCCCTCATCCTCAAACCCGATTACGACTATGCCCACTACAACCTGGGCGTGCTCCTGGCCAGACATGGGAAATTTGCTGAGGCGGGCGAGCACCTGCGCGAAGCGCTGCGGCTGGCGCCTGACGGGTTCAACACGCGCGAGCACCTGGGCTGGGTTTGTCAGCAGCAACACGAGCTGGACGAGGCCGCGCGCTATCTTGTCGAAGAGACTGAAAAACACCCGGACTCCGCGCATGCCTTCTACCTGCTGGGAACGGTGCGTGAAGAGCAGCAAAACTGGACCGAGGCCTGCGCTTGCCTGCGCCGGGCTTGCGTCCTGCGGCCTCAAGAGTCCTTGTACCAAGCTGAGCTGAGCAAGGCGCTCCGGCAAAAAGATTGAGGGCGAAAAGATGGGCAAGGTGGTAGGGGATGCAGCTTTCTGGCGGCGGACCCGCCGGGCTGCATCTCGCCATTTTTTTGCCCGGCTATTTTTTTGCCGACACTTCTTACTTCTGAAGATTCCAGCATCCCAGCTTCTTTGCATCACGTGCATAAAGGAAGCCGTTCGCAAGGGCGATGGGACTGCGGCTCGGTTTGCCGAGAACTTTGGCTCGTGCTTTCTCCTTGTAAGCGTCCGGCGTCGCCTGGACGAGGACAAGGTCGCCGTTCTCGGAAAGCAGGATCAGGTTGCCTTCCGCCAGCACTGCCGTGGCGCAACCGAAGCCTTCCTCGGTCCAGGCAACCTTGCCCGTCTTCATGTCCACGCAGCGCAGCCTGGCTGTTTGCTCCTGCCGGCCGTCGCAGCCGTACAGATGGCCCTGGTACGCGACACAGGTGTTGTAATGATTGGACATGACCTCATCGCTTTTCCAAATTTCCTCGACATGATCCTTGTGGACGTGCAGCAAGATCGCCCCGGTGTTGTAGCACGCAGAGAGAAACACCGAATCCTCCACAATCACAGGACAGGCGGCATTGACGGAGGCGTTGTTGTTCGACCGCCAGTGTTTGCTGTAGTTGACTTTGCCGGTCTGGGGATCAAGGAAGACGATTCCCTCGCGCGTAAAGAAAACCGCCTGGCGCACGCCGGCAAGCGTGGCGGCCACGGGCGAGGAGTAGCTCCCTTCGTGGCTAGTGGCTTTCCAGACCTCCTTGCCGGTGTCCTTGTCGAAAGCGACCATGCCGGCGTCCTTGCCTCCCACATTGACGAGCAGCAGGTTCCCCTCCACGAGCGGCGACGCGCCCACGCCGAAGAAGCTCTTGGGGATGCTGTAGTCCGCGCTGAGCGATCGCTCCCAGATCTTCCGGCCGCTCTGAAGCTCCAGGCAATGAAGCCGGCCTTCCGCGCCCAGCGTATAGACGCGGTCGCCGGCAATGACGGGCGTGGCCCGCGGCCCGTCGTCAGAATTGAATTGATCGATATAACTGGTGGAATAGGAAAACTTCCACTGCTCCTTGCCCGTAGCCGCTTCCAGGCTGGCAACCACTTCCTCGTCCCCGATCCGGTGGAAGAGAACAAGCCGGTCGCCGGCAACTGCGGGGCCGCTGAAACCGGAGCCCACCTCTTTCTCCCAGCGTAAGGGGGGTCCCGCCTTCGGCCAGGACGGGAGCAGACCTGTTTCCGCCGAAACGCCGTTTCGCTGGGGCCCGAGAAGCTGCGGCCAGTCCCCGGCCCGAGCGCTCAGGGTCAACGTGACGCCGGCAAGAACGGTGACGGCCATGAATCCAGCGCCTGCACGCGTCATCGCAAAATTCCTTTGCGGTTAAAGCCGATCTTGATTACCGGTGCAATGTGCACGATGATGGATCAGTTTAATGCATCGGCAGGCATCAGACCAGACGTCCACTTCCCCGGCCAGGTTATGTGAGGTTGCCCTTCGTGGTTCACTTTCGCAGCTTCCGCAATTACGATCCGCCGGGCCTGACCGTGATCTGGAATGAAGCCTTCATCGGCCGCGGCGGCGTCAAATTGCGGCACAGCTCGCCCCTGGAGAACTACCTTTTCGCCAAGCCCTATTTCGACCCGGAGGGCCTCATCGTCGCCGTGGACAATGATCAGCTCATCGGCTTCGCGCATGCGGGACTGGGCGCCAATGATGAGCAAGCGTGCGTCTCCACGGAATCCGGCGTGATTTGCGCTCTTGGCGTTCGTCCGAGCCATGCCCGCCAGGGCATCGGCACCGAATTGCTGCGCCGTTGCGAGAGCTACCTTAGCGGTAAAGGCGCGAAAGCTCTGTTTGCCGGCCCCATGGCGCCACACAATCCATTCTATCTCGGGCTTTATGGCGGCAGCGAACTGCCGGGCTTCCTGACCAGCGACACGACCACTGAGCCCTTTCTGCGCCGCCATGGCTATGACATTCACGACACCTGCCTCGTATTCCAACGTTCGCTGACGCAACCTGCTAATATCACCGATCTGCGTTTCCCGCATCTGCGTCAACATTACGACGTGCGCATCGTGCCGCGCAGCGGTATCGCCAGCTGGTGGCAGGAGTGCACCCTTGGACCGATCGAGCTGGTCGAGTTTCATCTCCTCGACAAGGCGAGCAACCAGATGGTTGCCAAGACCGCCGTCTGGGAAATGGATCTTTTTAGCTGGCGCTGGAACCAGCCCGCCGTCGGCATCATGGAGATCGAAGTGGTCCCGGAATTTCGCCGCCGGGGCATGGCCAAGTTTCTCCTTAGTCAGATGCTCCGCTATCTCCAGGAGCAATACTTCGGCCTCACTGAAGTGCAAACCATGCAGCACAACCAGCCGGCGATCAATCTTTACCAGAGCCTTGGCTTTCAGCAGGTGGACACCGGGCGGATTTACAAGAAGACCTGAAAGCCATCCCGCCTGTTGACAGCCTTGTGTTAGTTCGTCTCCCTATTAATAATGTGAAAAGGTGAGAACACCTTGGGCTCAGCTCCGTGGGGAGGGTCAATCATGTACCGTAAGTCGGCTGCCGCGACGCTAGGCTGCATGTTCCTGATCGGCGCCTGTCCAAGTCTTCAGGCCGATGAGCTGCCGCCCAACTATCAAGATGTCGTCAACAAGGGCCTGGCCTGGCTGGCCAAGGCGCAGCTTCGCGACGGCCACTGGGAGGCGTCCGGCGGCGCCTACCCCGTCGCCATGACCGGCCTGAGCGGCGTCGCCCTCCTCATGGAGGGGAGCACGCTGCGGGACGGCAAGTACTCGGACAACGTGCGTCGCGCCACCGATTGGCTTATGAACGTCACGCAGCGCAACGGCCTCATCAGTCCGCTTAACGGCATGGGCCGCGGCTACATGCACGACCATGGGTATGCCTTGCTCTTTCTGGCGCTGGTCTTCGGCGACGAGGAGGACAACGACCGCCGCCGGCATTTGCAGGACGTGCTGACGCGAGCCGTGGACTTCACGGGCAAGGCGCAGACGCCGCGCGGGGGCTGGGGTTATGTGTCCAGCTCTGATAACGGCGGCTTCGACGAAGGGTCCGTCACCGTCACCCAGGTGCAAGCTTTACGCGCTTGCCGCAATGCCGGCATTGTGGTCCCCAAGCAGATTATCGACAAGGGACTGAAGTATTTGCGCGACTGCACCACGGCCAACGGCGGCGTGACCTATACCATCTCGGGCGGCGGCGAACGCCCGGCCCTGACGGCAGCGGCCATCGCCTGTTCCTTTAACGCCGGCGAATACGACTCCCCGGTGGTCAAACGCTGGTTCAAATACTGCCGTTCCATGCTCCCCCAGCTAGGCGGCGGCCGCATGGGCCACGACGAGTACACCCAGTATTACTGGGCCCAGTGCGTGTACATGCTTGGCGACGAAGGCTGGGCCAGGCTTTTCCCCGACTCCGGTACGCGCGACCAGATCACCTGGAGCAAATACCGCAAGGAGACTTTCGACTTCCTGCGCAGCGCACAAAGCAGCGACGGCAGTTGGTCCGGCAGCGGTAGTTGGGGCGGCATCGGTCCGGTCTACGCGACCGCCATGGGCCTCACCATCATGCAACTCGACAAGGCGACCTTGCCGCTTTATCAGAAGTGAGAAGTTCGCCGGGACTTACTCCGGATCTTCCAATTCGTCGGCCAGCGCCTTGGGCGCCGTGTTCTTCCAGGCCAGGGTCAGCGCCGTGCTTACACTTCTTTCGTCTGCGTCCTCAAGGCGGACACTCGTGCATCCCCGGCGTCCCCAGGCGCCCTTCACGGGCACAAATACCGCGGGTTCAGTTCGGACGAACGTCTGCTGCTGTTCTGGCGTAAGCTTCACCATGCCCCAGCCCTTTGCCGGATGATCGAGCGTGGCAAAAATCTTGCCGCGCACGCGAAAGTCGGGATGGCTCATATGCGAACTTTCCACCGCCTCAGGAAGACCAAGAGCAATCCGGCGAAAATCATCCGCGTTCACAGGACACCTGGAGTTATTGCGTTATTGGCGTCTAAGACACTATCCTCTTCCGTCCTGTCTAATCTTCTTTGCCGTCCGCCACGATCACGTCCACCTCGGGGACCGCGCGAATTAGGCGGTCCAGGATCGACTGGCCGAACCAGCGCCGGTACCAGGGACGTTGCGAACGGCCGATCAGCAGATGGGTGATGCCGTACTCCTTGACAAACGCCGCGATGGTGCTGACCACATCCGTGCCCTTGAACGTCATCGGCACGCCGTCGAGTTGTTGAGCCAGCGTCTGCATGTTGGCGACATGCCGCTGCGTGGCGGCGTCGATGCGTTCCAGGCGCTCTTGCGGCGTTTGAATGTACACGGCGTACCAGGGCGCGTTGAGCCGGCCGGCCAGACGGCTGCCTTTGCGGAGCAGTCGTGCCGGGTTGGGACTCCGGGAGCTCAGGCACACCATGACGCGCTCCTGCCCCGTGGAGCGCAGCTCCGGGTTCTTTTCGCGGCGCCGCCGATCGAGCAGGTGCGCGATCTCCCCCAGAGCCATTTCGCGTAGCCGCGTCAAGTTCTCCGGCGTGAAGAAGTTCGTCAGAGCCGACTGCACGCGCTCGGCCGGGTAAACCTTGCCGGCTGCCAGCCGCTCGCGCAGGTCCTCGGCTGAAAGGTCGACGTTGACGAGTTGATCGGCCATGCCCAGGACGTAATCCGGAATCCGTTCCTTGACCCGGACGCCGGTCGCTTCCTGGACGAGCTCGTAAAGGCTCTCCAGATGCTGGATATTGAGCGTGCTGATCACATTGATCCCGTGCCGCAACAGCTCCTCTACATCCTGATAGCGCTTGGCATTGCGGCTGCCGGGAGCGTTGGTATGAGCGAGCTCATCCACCAGGGCCACGGTCGGATGCCGCGCGAGGATGGCATCGAGGTCCATCTCGTCCAGAACCACGCCGTGATATTCGACGCGCCTGCGCGGCACCTGCTCGAGATCGCTGAGCTGCGCGGCGGTTTCCGCCCGGCCGTGAGTTTCGACAAACCCAACCACCACATCGACGCCCTGCCGCTTCAGGCGCTGGCCCTCTTGCAGCATCTCGTAGGTCTTGCCCACGCCGGCGGCAAAGCCGAGATAGACCTTGAGCCGGCCGCGTTGTTGCTGGCGGATCAGCGTCAGGAAATGCTCAGGAGCGGGGCGGTCTAAATCAGTGGAAACGGTTGCATCTCCTCAACGGATCGGAAAGCTACGGGTGTTGCGGTCCTTCCCTGTTCCTGCTTCGCTGTAAGCATTCAAAATATCGCTCCGATGAGACTCGGGTCCCAGCCAGCAATGCTCGCATTCCATCGGGCCGCGAACAGATGAGCTAGTTCGTGGCGAAGAGTTTCCATCGAACGCTCCTGTGCGATCACGATCATACTTGCGGGACTATATGCAAGTCCGGCGTATCCGTTGCCGAAGACAGCGGCTATCTGTCTCTCATGAGCAAAAAGGTAAAGTACGACACGACCGCGCAGGTCGAAGCCGAATTGCTCTCGTAGATCCCTACGCTGCCAACTACATTTTCCAGAAAGCCCTTCAGGTCCATCCTGCAATCCAAGGAAGGGTCGTAGCGAACAATAAAAAGGTCATTGACCTGCGTGCAAAAGCGCCATGTCCTGCGCACGAACCGGATCGGCCAAGGAAGCTTACGTGTGCGGAAGGGATCGATGATGAACCACTTGAAAGCGGGAACAATAGCCAGAATAGGACCGAGCAGTAGCGGACCCCATTCAGGCCGGAACGGCAGCCGACGCGACAAGAAGGCGGACATGACCTTGTCCTTGTCTGAACGCAAGGAAGCGATACCCGAGCGACCTGCCGGACCTACAGATGGTTTTACCGGGTATCTAACTTAGAAATCTCCCGTTCCACGCCGCGACCACCAGGGAAGCTGCGAGCCGCCGTCAATGCACAGGGTGCTGCCCGTAATATATTCCGAAGCCGGATCGACCAGAAAAATAATGCCGCGGGCGATTTCCTCAGGCTTGGCCAGCCGGCCACACGGAAGGGCGGCGCTGCGCTGGCGGAGCACTTCCTCAGAGAAAAACTTGCGTTCTCCGGGCGTGTCGGTCCAGCCGGGGTAAATGATGTTGACCCGAATGCGGTGCGGCGCCAGTTCCAGAGCCGCCGTGCGCGCCATCTGATCGATAGCCGCCTTGGCCATGTTGTAAGCCATGCATGAGGGATGGGCCACCTTGGCCTGGGCCGAGCTGACAAGCACGACGCTGCCGCCCTGTCCTTGCCTGATCATATGCCTGGCCGAAGCGCGAAGCACATAGAAGGCGCCCCACATGGTGACGTCGATGGTGCGGCGGAATCCTTCCATGTTGGCGGTCACGAACGGCTCGCGATCGCTGTACACGGCTGATGAGACCAGGACGTCAAGCCGGCCAAGTTCGGCAGCCGCGCGCTCGACCATCGCTTCCACCGCCGGCTGATCGGAGACATCGACGCGAAGAAGCAGCGCTCGGCGGCCAAGGGCGCGAATCTGCCCGGCTAACTCTTCGGCTGCCTCGGGCAAGGTGAGATAATTGATGGCGACATCCGCGCCCTGCTGGGCCAGGGCCAACGCCGCGGCCCGGCCGATTCCGGCGGATGCCCCGGTCACCAGGGCGACTTTCCCCGCAAGCATCATCGTGCCGATTCCTCGTTCCTGACATAATCCATGTTGGCGGCATCTTAGCAGGAAACTGATTCCGTGAACAAGCGCGCGCAACCTCCCTGGTTATGGCCCCAGGCGGCTTACATTCATGTGCCGTTCTGCGCCCATCATTGCGGCTACTGCGATTTCGCCGTCGCCACCGGACAGGATCACCTGGTTGACCGCTACATCGAAGCGCTAACTGCTGAGCTGTCCGTTTTGCGCGAACCGCAGCCGGTCCGCACCATTTTTCTGGGCGGCGGCACGCCCAGCCATCTCGACGCCCGGCAGTTGACGCGACTGCTCGATGCGATCGCGCGCTGGCTGCCATTTGTCTCCGGGCATGAATTCTCCATCGAAGCAAACCCGGACAGCATTGACGCCGACAAGGTGAAGGCGCTTGCAGATAACGGCGTCAATCGCGTCAGCCTCGGCGCACAGTCGTTTCATCCCAGCCTGCTGCGGGTTCTGGAGCGCCAGCACGATCCCGACCAGGTGCCGCGCGCCGTAGACATCATCCGGCGGCGCATCGAGAATGTTTCTCTCGACCTCATCTTCGGCGTGCCGGGTCAGACCCTGTCCGAGTGGCAGGCGGACTTGCAGCAGGCACTCCGTCTGGAACCCAGCCACTTATCCACTTACGGCTTGACCTACGAGAAAGGCACGCGCCTTTGGAAACAACGCCAGCGCGCGGAACTCCAGCCGCTGGCGGAGGCAGACGAGCTGGGTCTTTACCTGTGCGCGATCGATATCCTGGAAGCAGCCGGCTTCGAGCATTACGAGATTTCCAACTTCGCCCGCTCGGCCCGGCGCTGCCGGCATAACGAAGTCTATTGGGCCAACCACGCCTATTTCGGCTTCGGCATGGGCGCCGCCCGGTATGTCCAGTCCCGGCGCGAATTGAATACCCGCGACTTGCACGCTTATATCAAGCGCGCCCTGGCCGGCGAATCGGTGACCTGGCAATCGGAATTGCTGCCGCCGGAAGAACGAGCCCGCGAAACCATGGCGATCCAACTCCGCCGCGCGGAAGGAATCAAGCGCTCATCCTTTCACGAGCAGACCGGCTACAAACTGGACGCATTAGCCGGCATCGCGATCACCAGATTGGCCGGACTTGGACTTCTCCTTGATGATAGTGAGAACGTGTGGCTTACACGGAAGGGGAAATCCGTCGCGGACACGGTGACACGCGAGTTGCTGTGATTGATTGTCATTCGTCATTGGTCATTCGCGAATGACCAATGACGAATGACTAATGACCCTTAATACCGTAACTCCAACCCCACGGTCAGCCCCTGAGCCCAGAAATCCGTCCCCTTGAACACGAAGCTGGGCCGTGGCGGACCGACGAGCATGCCGCCGCCGAGTTGACTGGGCAGTTGCGAGGTGTTTACGGTGCGATCGATCTGGTTGCCGGGCCGGGCCACGTCGCTCAGGTAGAGGAATGTGTAGCCGACCGACAGCTTCATCCAGTCGGTCACCTGGTAGCCGAGCTTCACGCCGGCTTCCGGAGCGACGGCAAAGCGGTCGCGCGAGAAAGTGCCGATATTCGTCGGCTGCGCCAGCAACCCGCCCATGGATACGGTCGGCATGCCCATGGGCGCTGCCAGGCTGGTGCTGCCGTTGATTTTCACAACTTCGTGCGTGTTGCCCAGGGCCACCTTGCCCAGCATGTCGAATGACCAGCGGCCGCGCTTCAACTCGAAATCCATGCCCAGCTCACCGCCCCAGAAGGTGTTGTGCGTCAGGAAGCTGTCGGTCACGGCGATGTTGGAGCCGGCCAGCGCGCCGGAGGCGGGTCCCGCCGTCAGGTTCTCGGCGATGAGCAGGCTTTCATCCAGGCCCAGGTAGCGGGCGCCGCCCAGCAGGTCGAAGCGCCAGCAGCAGCCGTTCCACAGGTTGGCGCGCAGATCAAGGTCGGCGCCATGAAACTGGCTCTCGGCGCGAACGACCACCGCCCCGGCGATAACGCCAGGAAAAGCGACCAGTTCGGAAGCTTCCAGCCCGGTGTTGGCGTCAACGAACGGACGTGCCAGGATCGGCAACCCGGGCGAGCCGGCCGTGAAGTTCACCGTGCGATCCCCCAGGAAGAAGCCGCTGCCTTGCAGGCCGACGGTCTGGTTCGGGTCGAACCAGAAGCCCAGGGTGAAGCGCGCCCCCGAGCGTGCCTCCATGTCGATGCTGTCGTTGCCGAAAAGCGTGGTGGTGCCCGGCGCGCCCAGCACGCCAGCCATGGAGCGGGGCGTACCCGCGGGGCTGCTGGTTACCAGAGCCGGCAAGCGGGCGTCCTTGATCGCCCAGAGCAAGTACTCGCTGTTAAACCACACGCAATAGGGGGTGTTCTGGCAATTGCCCGGTTGAAAGAGCCAGGCGAGCGGCCGCCGCCACAGGGGGCAGCCATCCACGCACGGATCGCAGCAGTCGTCGGCGCAGGTCGTGCTGCAGTCATCCGACACCGGGCCCGCGATTGCTCCGCCGGGCGCCACCGGCATGAGGCGCGGCTGGGGAAGCGGCGTGCTCCTGGACTCGGAAACGTCGGGTTTATCCGGTGCGCTGCTTTTCTTGCTCGGCGCGTCTGAGGAAGCGCCTGGCTTGTTATCCGACTGCTCCCCCTGCTTGATCGCGGTGCCTGCGTCCAGGGGCGGCCCCACGGGAAGGACTTGCACATTGTCCGGGCTCTGGGCTCGAAATAATGGCTCCGCCCGGCCGAGCGTGGGAAAGCTGAATGTCGCAGGTTGCAGTTGCCGGTCCTTGATTGGGGCAGGCGCTTTGCATGCGGATGCATCCAGAGCTACAGGCCGGCCGAGACTGATCGACGGCAGGTCGCCGGCCTCATGGGTGTTTGGGGCCGGAATCTCCCCCGCGCGCACGTTGACGACCCACAATCCGGCCGCTAGCAGCAGGCCTCCTGCCAGTAAACGACGCATAGTTCGCCTCTCCTGTGGCTTCGCAAAATAAGCGGCGACGCAATCCATGCGCAACGTGCGCCTTGCAAACATTAATTTCGGCATTGCCTCAAACGGCCAGAGAGACGTAGGCCAGGCAAATCTGCGAAGAGAAGTGGTTGTGGAAAGGCACAGGCTGCACAGCCAGCGCCCGTATACCTAGTTGCAGCCGTTTGTGCAATCCTTAAATCCGGCACCCGCAAAAGAGTTGGCGTGGTTTATCTTCGGCATTTTTCGTGCCGGACATTGATCGCTGTAGAACGACGTAAACGGTCATTAGTCATTAGTCATTGGTCATTCGCGAATGACCAATGACTAATGACCCCTATCCCATCACCGCTCTGCCGTCCTTCAGGACCAGCACGGGAGCCGGCCGCGATGCTGACGATTCTCTAGCCTTGTCGATCAGGCCCTTGATCTTGCCGTAGCCGCCGAAAAAGAGCCCTGCCCCGCAAATTATGGCCCCGATATACTTCATGACCAGCGGATTGCGGGCGTCGTCGAAGTGTTTGACGGTAAAGAAAACATCATAGCCCGGCAGAATGACCAGAAGGGCCTGCAGGACATCTTTGCCGAAACCCAGTGAGATCAGCATGCCGGTGCCGACCAGGAAAATGACCAGGCCGAGTCCCACCGGCACATAGACCAGGTCCTCCATGATGAGCGGCAAGCAGTTCACCGCTCCGCCTACGAACAGGAGCAGGATGATAAGGCCGATGAAGGTCTGAAATTCTTTCTTTTCTTCGTCGATGCGCTTTCTCTCGAGTTTCTTTTCGTAGTCCTTGTCGACGCCGTATTCCACACGGCGGGCTTCGTCGCCGAGCTCTTCGGTATCGCGGACGTTGTACGGGGACGAATCTTCTTCTTCCCACGGCTCCTTGGGACGCGACGGCGGAGCGGGCGCCTTGGCCGCGCCCTGTTTTGCAGGTACGGTTTGCTTCTTGACCGGGGTGCCCCCCCGGGCCGGGTTGGGTTTGTCGGCGCTCTTGACAGGCTTGCCGGGGATGCGAAACTTCTGGCCGCACTCGGGACAGGTGGCGACGCCGCCCGCCAGTGCATCATTCACGCCCAGCTTCTTCTCACACTTCGGACACTGCACGCGGATCATCGCTTGCACCTGCACAGGGGGCGCGCCTCGATTCTGTTCGCTTCAAGGGTCTCTCAGCGCTCAGTTTAATCGATCCAGAATCGAAAGACCAGCAGCGAGACGCTGTTTTCCTGAATATGTTAGTTGGCTAGAAAAGCAACGGGGCGACGACGGATAATTTCACTCCCGGGGCTTGCCATGCGCGGTCAGCGAAGCACACCCGAAGGACAGCATCGCCCGGTCTTGCTGAACGAAGTCTTGCAGGTCCTTGCCCCCCAACCCGGCGAGACGGCCGTCGATTGCACCGTTGGCTGGGGCGGACATGCTGCGGAGCTGCTACGCCGCGTGGGCTCGAACGGCAGGCTGATCGGCATCGACCTCGACCCGGAAAATATCACGACAGCCCGGACGCGGCTGGCGGAAGGTGCTTACCCTTTCAGCCTGCACGCGGGTAATTTCGCCGGGTTGCCTGCCATTCTCGCTCATGAAGGCGTGACCGCGGTCAACCTGCTCGTCGCCGACCTTGGCATGTCGAGCATGCAGGTCGATGATGCCGAGCGCGGCTTTTCCTACCGCCGCGACGGTCCGCTCGATATGCGCATGGATCGCACCCGCGGGCGGACTGCGGCCGAGATCCTGGCGCACATCGACAGGGAAGAACTGTGCAAGGCGTTGCAAGAGCTTGGGGACGAGGAAAACGCGGCGGACATTGCCGCAGCGATTGTGGCCGCTCGGCGCGGGCAGCCGTTGCAGCGTACCAGCGAATTAGCGCGCCTCGTCATGGAGGCGACGCGGGGCAAGGACCGAGGGGAGCCGTGGCGATTGCATCCTTCGCGCCATCGCTGGAATCTGCATCCCGCTGCCAAGACTTTTCAAGTTTTACGCATCCTGGTCAATCGCGAGTTGCCGAACCTGGAACAGCTCCTGCGCGTGCTCCCGCAGATCCTTGCCCCGGGCGGCCGGGCGGCGCTTATCAGCTTTCACAGCGGCGAGGACCGCCTCGTGAAAGCGGCCTTCCGCGCCGGCTTCCACGCCGGGGTCTACGAAGCGATCTCCGACGACCCAATCCGTGCCACTGGGCCGGAGCGCACGGCCAACCCCCGGGCCCGCTCCGCCAAGCTCCGTTGGGTCCTGCGGGCGTCGCATGTGTCGTAGAACGGAATTCATTCCGTTCAACACTGGGCCGTTCCCGCGTGCTGAACGGAATGAATTCCGTTTAGATTTGCGATTCCGCAGCTTCCCTTCCCGTTGCCTGCTCCGCTTGCTATCCTTTTCTTCTACACCTAAATTCGATGACACACGGAAAGGAGCCCGACATGGGGGCACGGCGGATACGGCGGGAACAGCGGCGCGAGGACATGAAAGAATCCCGGCATCGCAACGGCATCCGCAAGGCGGCCGAGCGCGACCGCCGCGACGTCCGCATGACCGAGACCGTTCGCAAGGGCAAGCTGCCCTACACGCCGCCGGTCATGAGCTGGCTCAGCAGCAAGCTCGGCAAGCGCTCCAGCCTGATCACGCAGGACGAGATCAACAAGCTGCTGAGCTAATCGGCCGCTTCCGGCGGCGTATCCACAGCCGGCCGGTGTACGGCGCAATAATGGTAGTAACGAGGAAAGATCGGCCACAGTCCCCACAGCCGGTGCCAGCCCCATCCTTCCGCGACCGCCGGGCGGTGGCAAAAACTGCATGGGACGGCGGTGCCGTCGGGCAACAGCGTGGTCTCCTGCCGCCGCTTCTCCGCATGCTCCTCTATCTCTTCCCGGCTAACACCCCGCTGGCGGAGCTCCGCCTCGATGATCGCTATGGCTTCCGATTCCATCCCTGCCCGGTAAACGGTGACGCGATCGAGTAAATCCTCGGTGTTTGCCGCCCGCACATTGTCGCGCACGCGGCCCAGATCGAATTGCACCATGAACCCTCCATCTTCCGCCGCCTTTATTCTGCCCACCTCATGTTGATTTGGGAACCAATCCCGGCAAAACATCGTCTAAAGAGCGCCTCGCCCACCCGCAGGTCGCGATTCTGCAGGTCGCGACTCTGACCTTGAATTGTAACCCGACGCGCCCGGGAGGCCCCTCGCTAGCGCATCGGGTTATAATGTTGCGGAACCGTGCACGTTGCTTTACGATAGACCTGTTCGGCAAAAAGTCCTACCCCGGAACAGATTCAGGTTCCTCCTCAAAAGCGTGCCCGACCTGAACGGAGATCCACGAATGGCCACCTACAAAAGCGTGCGGAAACTGCCGGTCCTTTCCGCTGTTGTCAGCGCGGTTTTGCTCTTGCTGAGCGGCGTCCGTGGCGGAGATGAGCACAAACCGGCTCCCGCCAAAGCGGGTGCCCCAGCGGCCGAGAAGCGGCCTGACCCTGCCGCTTCGTCCGCGCCAGGCAAAACCAGCGACGCCGACAAGGTCCTGCTTATCAACAACCGCATCGCGCAGAAATGGAAAGCCAACAAGATCACCCCTGCGCAGCGCTGCACGGACTACGACTTCATTCGCCGCGCCTCGCTCGACATTATCGGCCGTATCGCCACGCCCAAGGAAATCGAGCTGTATCTGAAAGACCCCGAGGCGACGCGCCGCGCCAGGCTGGTCGACCGGCTCCTGAAGAGCGACGACTACGCCAGGAACTGGGCCAATCTCTGGACCGTCTGGCTCATGACCCGCGTCGGCGAAAACGACCCCGCCCAGGCCGTCTATCACGAGCAAATGCATAGCTGGCTGCAGAAGCAGTTCGGCAAGGAAGGGATGTCCTACAAGGACATGGTCTACGAGCTGCTGACCGCGACGGGGAAGACCAATGAGAACGGCGCTGTCAACTACTTCCTGGCTCATCTCGGCGAGCCGACCCCGCCCGGCGACGACAAGATGGGGCCGATCAAGGAAGGCAAGGCCAGCATGGTGCCGTTGACCTCGCGGACCACGCGGCTGTTCCTCGGCCTGCAGCTTCAATGCGCGCAATGCCACAAGCATCCATTCAACAATACCGTCACGCAGGACTTCTTCTGGGGAATCAACGCTTTCTTTCGGCAAATCGATATTCCGAAAGGCCGGCCGCCCGAACCAGGTGTGCGCATGGCCCGGGAAATGGTCCTGGAGGTCAAGGACAACCCCGATCTCAATCCGACGAGCCTCGTCCTTTTTGAACAACGGGACGGCCTGGTAAAGGCGATGAAGCCCAGTTTCTTCGCCAGCAAGGAAGAAGTGAATCTGGGCAATGGCGTCTCACGCCGTCAGGAGCTGGCCCGGCTAATCACCAGCAACAATGACTTTCCCCGCGCCTACGTCAACCGCATGTGGGCGCATTTCTTCGGCCGCGGGTTCACCAACCCGGTGGACGATTTCGGTCCGGAGAACGAAGCCTCGCACCCAGAATTGCTGGATGAGCTGGCGGCCGAGTTCTCCCACTACGGCTACGACCCGCGCCGCTTGATTCGCTGGTTTTGCGCGAGCGAGGCCTATAACCTCAGCAGCGTCGCCAACAAGACCAATGACAAGCCCGACGCCGAGCCGCTCTTCGGCCGCATGCTCCTCAAGTCCATGTCGCCCGAGGAATTGTTCGAATCACTCATGGTGGCCACGCAAGCCGAAATGTTCGAGTCGCGCGAGAACCGCGCCAAGATTCGCCAGGAGTGGATGAAAAACCTCACCTCCAATTTCGGCGACGACGAGGGCAACGAGGTCACCTTCAACGGCACCGTCGTCCAGGCGCTCATGATGATGAACGGCAACGACATCAACAAAGCCATTTCCAGCAAGGAAAAGGGAACGGTGCCGCTGGCCGTAGTCACCAAGAAATCGCCTGGGCCGATCCTCGATTATCTCTACAAGGCCGCCCTGAACCGGCCGCCCTCGCCCAGGGAAGCGTCAAAGATTCTCCAGATTCGCAGTGCTCCGGTACGCCTAGCGAACCTGGATGCCCTCAGCTTCTGGCAGGATGTTTACTGGGCGCTGCTCAACAGCAATGAGTTCATCCTGAACCATTAATGGGTCGGGCCATAGGGCCAGCCCTTGACCTGCTGGCAGTTTGGCAGTCGACTCCTGGACTATCGCAAGTCGTTAGCTTGAAGGCTGTTATGGCGCACGAGTAGACTGCCAAGCATCTGAAAAATCTTGGCAGTTGGCAGTCTACCTTGCGGGACCTGCAACGCCGTCCAATACGGCTATTGAATGCCGCCTTCCCTCTTATCGAACCGTGCTGGCTTGTAAGGCCGTCAGGTAGTTGGTTCGCATCATGCCATGATAGGTTACTGGGCCATAGAGCTGCACGATGTGGTTCACGTAGGGTTCCAGATCCAGACTGCCGCCGGCGGTTACATAGGCATAAACACGGCCATCGTCCGCCTCCAGGGCAAACGCAGGTCTGCCTTCCATCAGGAAGGCCGCCCGGCGTAAATTGCCGGGTCCGTACCATTGCGCCTGCGGACCAGCGGCGGGCTTCCAGGCGGCGCTTGCATCCGGCGATCGCGCAGTTGTAACGGCCGGCTGCGGCGCGGCAGCGTAGAGGGGCGGCGGCGCGCTGGCGATGATCGGGCCGGCCAGGCGGACACTATTGCACGGCTCAGGAACATAGCAGTACTGCGATGTTGCCGGCCGTTGTGGCACGTAGTAACCAGTCGGCTGGGCTGTTACGTAAGCCGACGTACCGGCCGGCCGTATGTTGCTCGCCAGCGTCGCCTGCACGGGGGCCGGCGGCCGGCTGACCAGCGCCGTGCGCTGCGAATCACGCAGGAACTGGCTGCGGTTGAGGTAGCGAATCCGGGCTTCAGTCTCGGTGCTCTTCTCGGCCAGTTGCTCGTAGAGCACGATGGCCTCGCTCAAATTGCCGGCCAGGTCCGCCTTCTCCGCGCGGGTCTTGAGCGTCTCCAGCTCGGCTTCGGGCGAAGCCGCGGCCGTCGATGTGAATGAGTTCGGCACCGCGACCGTCGGCGGCGCCACCGTCTGCTGCACGATCGGCCCCGACTTCACCGCCGACGTCGGAATGAAACGCTCCTCGTTGGGGGCGGGCAGCACGGCAATCCAGGTATCGCTGCCCGACGTCTGCGTCGCGTCCGGGTTCGGGATCACGGTAAGTGCCGTGCCCTTGGCCACATCGCGGGCGATCTCGGGTGGCCGATTCACCAGAGCGCTGCCGATACGCAGCTTGCAGCCGTCCACGGCGACGATTGCCGTGCGTTGATTTTGCACGATTACATCACGGGCATTGACCCAGCTGAAGGACCCTGTCGGCGGCGCAATGGCCAGCCACGTCGGCGTCTGCTGGTGCAGCACCTGCACCTTCTCGCCGCGGTAGAGCCGGCTGGTCGCGTAAAAGTCCTGGCTGAAACTCGGCCCGCTGCGCACTTCCACCACGGATTCGGTAATGACCGCCTCGCTGCCCGGATCGGCGCGAACGCCGGTTGCGATCAGCAGCACCAGACCATTCACCATGCAGGCTTTCGACATGAGCTTTTCCTCCGGAAGTCAGTGCGCAAGATGTGTGCGCGGCACTTCCTGAGATTAAGTCGGCCATGCAAGCGCCGGCGGGTGAGGGCCAAGCAGCCGGCTTGAAAGAAACCGACTGGCAGTGCGTGAAATCGGACCACCCGCGGCGGTTATAACGATCGGCAAAAACGACACAAGTCCGCTTGCTGGCAAGGCTGCGCAGACTGTCCTGTACGGCGAAGTCTCGGTGGCAATGGCAAGAGAAATCGGATAGGCTGGCCTTTTTGCAAAATCCGTCTAGCCGCGACCTATTAGGGGAGCGCGGCGAGTACTTAGTACCCAGTACCCAGTACTTAGTTACTCAGTACTCACCGAGTTCCCCTAACGGGTCGCGGCTAACTTCCGTGGGAGAATAGCATGGCTGACTTTACCTATGCCGACATCGCCAAGATGATGGACCATTCGCTCTTGCAACCAACGCTGACCGACGCCGAGCTGGAAGCAGGCTGCCGGCTGGCCCGTGAGTATGATGTGGCATCGGTCTGCATCAAACCCTACGCCGTGCACGTGGCCGCGGCGATCCTGAAAGGCTCCACGGTGGCCGTCGGAACCACCATCGGTTTCCCGCACGGGGGCCACACCACCGAGCTCAAGGTAATCGAAGCTGAGCAAGCCATGGACGAGGGCGCCCGCGAGCTGGACATGGTAGTCAATATCGGCAAGGTCCTGAGCAAGGACTGGGGCTATGTAGCGGACGACATCCTCGCCGTCGTCGATACCGCGCACCGCCGGCAGGCCATCGTGAAAGTGATTTTCGAAAACTGCTTCCTGGAGGACGCTCACAAGGAGCGACTCTGCCGCATCTGCGGCGAGGCGAATGCGGATTTCGTGAAAACGTCCACTGGCTACGGCGCCACGGGAGCAGTCGATGAGGATCTCAAGCTCATGCGCCGCTGCTCGCCGCCGCATGTCAAAGTGAAGGCGGCCGGCGGCGTGCGAAATTTTGAACGGGTTTTGGCGGTGCGCGCCATCGGCGTCAGCCGGATTGGCGCCACGGCGACAAAGGTCATTCTGGACGACTGTCGGGCCAAGTTGGAAAGGACCTAAGCTTCGCTAAAGTTGCAGTTCGATAGAGGCCATGTCATTTTTTGCCGCCAAACGTCTCCTCTTTGAAGCTTATGGCGATATCGCCACTCTTAAACAGGCATCCGTGAGGAGATGAATCGAGGTCGATGTGCCCGCCATTCACAAGGAGACGAACTCGCCGGGCTTCAAACACAACTCCGCCTGCCTCGATTCTGATCGAAGCCCCTTGCTTTGTTTCATGGTGCCGAATGGTTGCTGTTGCACCAGCAGGAATCGTCACGGTTGGTCGCTCAGCAATCGGCGCGATTCCCAGGCACAAGGCAAGGATGAGAGAGGTTGTACCAGCGGCTAGCATTCGATTCTCCCGTTAGAATGAATCGCACGAAGTCCTTACGACAGATCCGCCGGCCATCTAACACTCTAAACATGGTCCGTCAACCCCGGTTCAGTAACATACCGATCACTCGTGCCCGAAGTCTCTGATATTGAGCAAGATAATTCGGTGCGTTGCGGGTCCCTGTGCGCTCCGGCACACGATAGAATTTCAGCCATGCAAAGACTTGCGAAAATCCGCCAATTCTGGCCGGCAATACTATTCGTTTTCGTCGCCATAGCGGTTGGCTATCTGCTGATTCCGGTTCGCGGGTCTCGCATCGGCAAACTTACTTGTGACAAGATCCAGGTAGGCTGGAGCAAGGAGAATGTAGAGGCTCTGTTAGGTCCGCAGTCATATCCTCCCAAGGGTTTTGACAAGTTCGCCGAACAGCGGATTGCGGTGTGGCAAAACGACGACGGTGATCGCCTTATGGTTCTCTTTGAGCAGAATCGCGTCGTCCAGAAGTCCTTTGCGGAGTCTGCTGCTTCTCTTGAACAACGAACAGAGTGGCAAATCAGGTGGCGGCTGCGCCGATTCTTGCCTTGACCATCCTCCCGCTTAGTCGAGCATCTCTCCGCCTTGACAGCCTTGCCCTCCCGCATTAGCGTGGTACACTTAGATTGAATCCCCTACCAGCGCGGCGATCCGTTCGGGGAACTACTTCCCGCCCCGCCTGATTTCCTCGACAGCCCTGCGCGTTACTTGCCGTCGCCCCCAAAAGGACATGGTCCCCAATGCTCACAATTCTGGGCCCAGGGAACTCCTATTGTGACGGAGTGTCCCGGCGGAGCTTCCTCAAAATCGGCATGTTCGGGCTCGGTGCCACCAGCCTTTCCCTTGCCGATATCTTTCGCGCCGAGGCGGCCACAGGGAGCCGGGCTTCGCACAAGGCGATCATCAATATCTTCCTCGGTGGCGGACCGCCGCACCAGGATATGTGGGAGATCAAGACCGAGGCTCCGTCTGAGATCCGTGGCGAATTCAAGCCGATCCCGACCAGCGTCCCCGGCATCCAGATCTGCCAGGTGTTCCCGAAAATCGCGGCCATGATGGATAAGTTCGCCGTCATCCGCTCAGTCGTCGGCTCGACCGGGCAGCATGACGCCTTCCAGTGCATGACGGGTTGGGACCACAAATCCATGTCGGCGATGGGCGGTCGGCCCTGCCTGGGTTCGGTGCTGGCGAAAATGCAGGGTCCGGTCGATCCCTCGGTGCCTGCGTTTGTCGGCCTGGCTGAGCGGACGCAGCACGTGCCCTGGTCGGATTCCGGCAAGCCGGGATTCCTCGGGCCTGCGTATGCGCCCTTCAAACCGGACGGGCCGGGTATGGCCGATCTGACGCTGCGTGGGATTTCGCGCAACCAGCTGGCCGACCGCCGCCGGCTGCTCACTAGCTTCGACGCCCTGCGCCACGACCTCGATGCCTCGGGCGCCATGGAAGGCATGGACGCCAATACGGCGCGGGCCCTCGGCGTGCTGACCTCCAGCAAGCTGCTCGAAGCCCTCGATCTCGACCGCGAGCCCGAAGTCGTTCGCCGCCGTTACGGCGACGGCAAGCCGTACCAGTACCAGTACGACGGCTCGCCGACCGTCAACGACCACCTGCTGCTGGCCCGCCGGCTGGTCGAGGCGGGCGTGCGCTGTGTGAGCCTATCTTACGGCCGCTGGGACAGCCACGGCAAGAATTTCGATCTCGTCCGCGATCACGGCGCCAAGCTCGACCAGGGCGTGAGCGCGTTGGTCGAGGACCTCGCCTACCGGGGCATGCTCAATGATGTCACCGTCATCGTCTGGGGAGAGTTTGGCCGGACGCCGCGCATCAACAAGAACGCCGGCCGGGATCACTGGCCGCAGGTGAGTTGTGCCCTGCTGGCCGGCGGCGGCATGCGCACCGGGCAGGCCATCGGCGCCACCAACCGCCTCGGCGAATACGCCAAGGAGCGGCCCGTGCATTTCCAGGAGATTTTCGCGACGTTGTATCACAACCTCGGCATCCATCCCGCCACCGCGACCCTCACCGATCCTTCCGGCCGGCCGGAGCACCTGGTCGAACGGCAGGTCATTCGCGAGCTGGTTTAGATCGGAACGCATGAAGTAAGGCGTGGCGCTCAAGCGCCACGCCTTTTTTGTTTCTAGAGGGTATAATGCGGGCTCGCTAAAGCGTTGATTGACCTTGCCGGACCCAAGCATGATTACCACACTCGTGCGCGGGGTATGCCCGCACGATTGCCCGGATACTTGTGGCGTGATCACGGAAGTGGCGGACGGCCGCGCCGTCGGCTTTCGCGGCGACCCTGCTCATCCCGTCGCCAGGGGTTGGCTTTGCGCCAAGGTTCGGCCGTATCTGGATCACGTCTATCATCCCGACCGGCTGCTGCAGCCGCTTCGCCGCAAAGGCCCGAAGGGCGCCGGCCAGTGGGAACAGATCACTTGGCAGGAAGCCCTTGCCGAGATCGCTCGCCGCTGGCAGGGGATCATTGCCAGCTACGGCAGCGAGGCGATTCTGCCTTACAGCTACAGCGGCACGCTCGGCATGCTCCAGATGGCGGTGTCGATCGGGCGCTTCTGGAATCGGCTCGGCGCCAGTCAATTACAGCGCAGCATCTGCGGCGCGGCGGCCGAGCATGCCGTAGAGGCCACGCTCGGCAAGCGTTGGAGTCCGCCTTACGCCGACGTCGTGCACAGCGAGCTGGTCATTATTTGGGGCCATAACCCCGTTAGCACCGCTCCCCACTTCATGCCGTTCCTGCGCGAGGCGCAGCATAAAGGTTGCAAGCTGGTGGTCATTGACCCCCGGCGCACCCTCACCGCCCGGGGCGCCGATTGGCACCTGGCGCCGTTGCCGGGTACTGATGGCGCACTCGCGCTGGCCGTTGGACATGTACTTGTGGCGGAGGGCCTACATGATGAGAGCTGGCTCCGCGCCCACGCAGTGGGCTGGTCGGAATTTCGTGAGCGGCTGATGCAGTACCCGCCCGAGCGCGCCGCGGCGCTTACCGGCATATCCGCAGAAGACATCATCAAGGTGGCACGACTCTACGGCTCGGTTCGCCCTGGCCTGATCAAGACCGCCGACGGTATCAACCGCAATCGCAACGGCGGCCAGAACGTCCGCGCGATTTGCGCGCTGCCCGCCCTGACCGGCCAATACGGCGTGAAGGGAGGAGGCCTCGCGTATAGCACCAGCGGTTATCTGCAATGGGACAGAGAGGCGGTTCACCATTGGCGCGACTGCCCCGCGCCCGGCCGCACCGTAAACATGAATCGGCTCGGCGCTGCCTTGCTGGGCGAAGCAACCAATCCGCCGATCATGGCGCTCTTTGTCTTCGGCGCCAATCCCGCGACTTCCTCACCCAATGCCGGCAAGATCGTGCAGGGCCTGCGCCGCGAGGATTTGTTCACGGTCGTCCACGAACTGTTTTTGACCGACACCGCCGACTATGCCGATATCGTTCTCCCGGCCACTTCGCAACTGGAGCACACCGACTTGCACAAAGCCTACGGGCATACCTGGCTGACCTACAACGAACCTGCCATTGCCCCCTTGGGCGAGTGCAAGAGCAACTGGGATGTCATTCGTTTGCTGGCCGGCGCCATGGGTTTCACGGAGTCCTGGCTGCATGACGACGCCGATGCCGTCATTGACGAGGTACTGACCGCCACGGCCCGGCATAACCCGTTTCTGGACGGCGTCACCCTGGAGCGTGTCAAGCAGGAGCGGACCGTGCCGCTCTCCGTGCCGCAGCCGACACCATTTGCAGACGGCATTTTCCCCACGCCGAGCGGCAAGGTCGAACTTTACTCCCAGCAATTGGCAGACGAGGGCTTGGATCCCCTGCCCGTGTATCCGGATCAAGCAGACGCAGACAACGGCCAGCTCGACCGGTCGAAACCTCCATTTCGCGAAGAGGATGCGCTAAATCTTGTCAGCGGCGCAGCACACCATTTCGTCAGCAGCAGCCTGGCGAACCAGGCGGGGCTATTGCGAGGCGCGGGCCCGGCCTTTGTCGAAATTCACCCCGACGACGCGGCGGCGCGCGGCATCGCCGAGGGCGACAGCGTCCTCGTCGAGAACGCGCGCGGCTGGTGCCGGCTGCGAGCTGTCCTGACCGACGCGGTTCGGCGCGGAGTGGTGGTTTCACCCAAGGGCCGATGGTGTAAAATGAACGGCGGCCGTAATGTCAACTGGACCACTTCCGACGCGCTCGCTGACATGGCCGGTCAAAGTACCTTTCACAGCAACCGCGTCTGGCTACGGCGCGAGGAATGACCGAACAGGGCGGTTTCAAGCCATGAAGTCGAAAACACGAGTCGCCAATGACGTGCAGGCGTACGTGATGGACCAGCGCACCGTCGTCGGCACGCTCTGGCGCCCCGAAGGCGACCGCATTCTCTGTTACGCCTGCGGCCATCGCTGCCTGATCGGCGCGGGCCAACGCGGCATCTGCAAGGTCCGCTTCAACGAAGGCGGCGAACTCAAGGTGCCGTTCGGCTACGTCGCCGCTCTGCAGTGCGATCCTGTGGAAAAGAAGCCGTTCTTCCATGTCTACCCGGGCAGCGACGCCTTGACCTTCGGCATGCTCGGCTGCGACCTGCATTGCAGCTACTGTCAGAACTGGTTCACCAGCCAGGCCCTGCGCGACGAGGCCGCCAATGCTCCCATGCGGCCGATCAGCCCGGCGCAACTGGTGGCCATGGGCAAGCGCGAAAAAGCCCGGCTGATGGTCTCCAGCTACAACGAGCCGCTCATCACCGCCGAATGGGCGGTGGCCGTTTTTCAGGAAGCGACGGCCGCCGGGCTGGCTTGCGCCTTTGTCTCCAACGGCAATGCTACGCCGGAGGCGATCGATTACATCCGGCCCTGGATCGTGGCCTACAAGGTCGATCTCAAGAGCTTCGACGATCGCCATTACCGCTCGCTCGGCGGCACGCTCGAGCAAATTCTGGAAACCATCCGGCTCGTGTACTCGCGCGGCATCTGGGTCGAGGTCGTTACTCTCGTCATCCCCGGCTTCAACGACAGCGAGCAAGAATTGCGCTCCGCCGCCCGATTCCTTGCGTCGGTGAGTCGCGATATCCCGTGGCACGTGACGGGCTTCCACAAGGATTACAAGATGACTCGCCCGGAAGATACCGCTGCCGGCACGTTGATCCGCGCCGCGGAAATCGGCCACGAGGAAGGATTGCATTACGTCTACGCCGGCAACAGGCCCGGGCAGGTGGGAAACTGGGAAGACACCCGCTGTGCCAACTGCCAGGAGACGCTTATCGAGCGGTTCGGCTTTCTGGTGCGGAACTACAACTTGACCGCGGACGGCTGCTGTCCAAGCTGCCGGACACCCTTGCCGGGCGTCTGGCCGGCCGAGCCCGAGTCCGTGCGCACCGGTGACTTATCTTCCTATGCCCAGGTGCTGCCCCGCGCAGTACGCTGACGACACGTAGGGCAGGTTTTCAACCTGCCGCTAGATCGCAGGCAGGTTGGAAAACCTGCCCTACCTTGACGGAGGAATCCCATGAGCGGCGCCGAGCTAGCTCCACCTTCGGTGAGGGGGTTCGCCCCGCAGCGGCCGGAGCTGACACCAGAACAACAGCAGCTCATTCTCGCTGCCGCCGGCGAGATCATTCGCGCCACCGTCATGGGTGAGACGCCTGCCCATGCCGATCCGACCTTTGCCGGCACCGCAGACTATGTCGTCTCCGGCTCGTTTGTCAGCCTCAAGCGCGGCCGGCATTTGCGTTCCTGCTGCGGCGGACTGCTCGACCCGCCGGTGACATTGACCAAGGCGCTTCACGATGCCGCCTTCCGCACCGCAGTCGACGATGCCCGCTTCCCGCCGGTTTCACCCGTGGAACTGGAACACCTGGAGATGGAGGTCTGGATTCTCTATAACCCTGCCGCGGTAACGGCGCGCGGCGACGAGCGGGTGGCCGCCGTCGTCGTGGGCGGCAAGCATGGCCTGGTCGTGGCCCGCGGCCAGGCGCGCGGCCTGCTTCTGCCGGGCGTGGCGGCCGATCACAATTGGGACGCCAAGCGCTTCTTAGAGCAAGTCTGCGTCAAGGCGGGACTTCACCCCTCGCTCTGGAAAGACGATGCCACCAGCCTGATGACCTTTGAGGGCTTGCCGATTCGCGGCCGGATCAAGGATACACTGGCTGAGGCAAATCTCTCCGCACCGGCATGGTTCTTCGACAGTGAGGAACTGGCCGCTTTTGCGGACTTTTGCCGCGCGAACATCGCCCTGCTGCTCGCCGGCGCCACTCCTAATTACTATCTTTTCGGCGCCGCCGACGGCCAGGTCTCGGGCGCGGTGCTGGTTGTCCGGCGTAAAGGAAGCACCGATGGCTTGAACTTCAGCCAGCTTTCCACACGGCCGGGGGTGCCGTTGCAGGCGACGCTCTTTTCGCTGTCGCAAGCCGCTGCCCAGGCGCTGGCGGCCCAGGGCGCGACACCGGACCATTTGGATTCCCTGGAGATCGGCCTCGCCGTTCTGACCGACCCGGCCATGCACGGCACGGTCGCGGACCCGCACCTGGGCGGCATCGACCCGCGGGCCCGAGCACTGCTGGTCATGGAACGAGCCAAGGCCGGAATGGTTTTCGATCCCGCGGCCACGCCGGGCAATCTGCTTGTCGAAGCCGCTCGCCAGGCGCGCGTGCGCACTCCGGCGGCGGCGAGCGTGCTCAGCCTGGCCACGCTTGCCACCATGCAACCGGTCGCCCTCTCGACCGCGCCGCGGGCTACCGCTGGTCCGGCGATTAGACCGGCGGCAGTCGCGGGGCGATTTTATCCTGGCGAAGCGGAGGAACTCTTCCGCCTGGTCGACACCATGCTGGACGGCGATGCCGTGGCAGCGCCCTGGCCCGCCGCCTTGGTGCCGCATGCGGGACTTGTCTACTCGGGCCGGATTGCGGCGCAGGTGCTCAAACGGCTCCGCATTCCCGAGACAATCATCATTATCGGTCCCAAGCATACGCCGCACGGTATGGAGTGGACCGTGGCTCCCCACCAGGCCTGGTCCATTCCGGGCCGGCTTGTCCATTCGGATCCAGAGCTGGCGCGCGAATTGACCAGGGCTATTCCGGGACTGGAACTCGACGCGTCCGCTCACCAGGGCGAGCATGGCATCGAAGTTGAGCTTCCCTTCATCGCGCGCCTGGCGCCGAGCACGCGCGTGGTGGGAGTCGCCATCGGCCACGGCGACCTGCAAAGCTGCCGGCAATTTGCCACGGGCCTGGCCGAGGTGCTGCGCGAACGCAAGGACCGTCCGCTCCTGCTCATCTCCAGCGACATGAACCACTTCGCGACCGATGAAGAGAACCGCCGCCTTGACGAACTCGCCCTTGCCGCTCTGGAAGGGCTGGATCCGGAGGAGGTCTACGAGACGGTAACCGGCAACGGCATTAGCATGTGCGGCCTCTTGCCGGCGGTAATTGTCCTGGAAACTCTGTGCCAGCTCGGTGAGCTACGCAAATGCGAACGGGTCGGCTACGCCACGACGGCCGATGTGACCGGCGACACCAGCCGCGTGGTCGGTTATGCGGGCATGCTCTTCGGAACTTAGCTGTTCGTTTAGCCGCGACCCGTTAGGGGAGCGCGGACCGGCCATATGCTGATCGCGCTCCCCTAACGGGTCGCGGCTAAACGAAGTTCACCAGCGTGACATGTAATCAAGAAACTGGCGAGCATACCGGTCAAGATTCTCCTCGCTGCCGCCGCCACGCAGAGGAGAGCACATCTCGTAGGCCACGTAGCCGTCGAAGCCGGTTTCCTTCAACGCCTCGAAGAAAGTCTTGTAGTCGATGCAGCCTTCGCCCATGGGCACGGCCCGCAGGGCATCCGTCTGCCGCTCGTAGTTCACGAGGTTCGGTTGATAGCGGTAGCGCGGCCAATGGACGTAATCCGCCACGGTGGTGTGCACGATGTACGGGGCGAGTTTCTTCACGGCCTGCCGCAGATCGGTCGGCTCGCGGCGTCCGCCGGCCTCATGTGCCTTTTCGACTGGCGCATGCGACCAGGCGTCAAACATCACCTTGCAGTTCGCTGCGCCGATTTCCTCGACCAAGTGGAAGAGTGTTTCATAGTGCAGCGCCGTGTCATGGTGGTTCTGGATGCCCAGCGTCACGCCGAATTCCGCCGCCCTCCGGGCGCATTCGCGCAGCGACGACACGCACCAATGCCATTGCTGTTCGAGCGACACGCCGGCGAACTCGTAGCCCGTGAAGACGCGCACGAGCCGGCAATCCAGATCGCGCGCCAGCCGCGCTAGCTCCCCGACATAGACGATCTGCATTTCCCGAGTTGGGATTTCAGGGTGGTCGCCGCCCATGCAGAAGTCGGTGTAGCCGGCCAGGCAGGCAACCTTGAGGTCGAGGCTTTCGAGCAGCCGGCGCAGACGCCCGCGCTCCTCGGCGTCGCAATCGAGCACTGAAAGATGCGGCCGCTTGGCCATTAGCATGACGGCGTCGAAGCCGAGCGTCTTGGCGCGCCGCAAGAAATCGTCGAGTTCCAGCCGGGCTTGTCCCCACCACACTCCCGCGTAGCTAACGGAATGGAGAGCAGTTTTCACGACAGGACTCATGGCTGGAAACAGCAGAGCTTCGAGTCATTCCGGATCGAACGCCACGACAATGCAGGTGACATTGTCGCGCGAACCGCGCTCCAGTGCGGTCTGGACGAGATGCTCCGCCCATACCTGTGGATCGGGAAAGCGCCGTGGGCCGGCACGCAGGTCCTCTTCGGTAATGTGGTTCGTCAGGCCGTCGCTGGCGAGCAGGAGGCGGTCGTCGGCCTGCGGTGTGAAGGGAAATACTTCGGCGCCGTCGGTCATTTCCGCGCAGCCAAGGAACTTGTGCAGCACATGCTGCCAGGGGCTGTTCCGGGCTTCTTCAGCACTCAGCACGCCGGTGGCCACTAACGCCTGGGCAACCGAATGATCGACCGTAAGCTGCTGAATCTGATCGCCGCGAATCAAATAGGCCCGGCTATCCCCCAGGCCCGCTACATAGACCTGGTTGGAATGTTGCAGTGCCACGACCGCGGTGGTGCCCATGCGCCGGCCCGCCGGCTGATTGCGACCGGCGTGGACGATGGCCTGGTTGGCCTCCGACAGGGCCTTTTGCATCGCCTTGCTGGCATCCCGTTCGGCTGCCAGTTGATCGTGCACGACGCGCGGGATAATCTCCGCTGCCAGACCGCTGGCCTGCTCGCCTAGCTCCTGACCGCCCATGCCGTCGGCAACCAGAAAGACATTGTTGGCGCGATCGACTACATAGCGGTCCTCGTTGTTGGTGCGCACACCTTGAGCCGTGTGGCAGCCGACACGCAACACGAATTGAGCCATAGACCCGATTCCCAATCAGGGGGCGTGACCAAGCTCGGCAGGCGCTGGCGATTCCACTTTCATTTTATCCTGTTATCCCGGCACGTTCCAAGTAAGAAAATTCCCAATTCCTTGTCAGCGATACGTCATCCACGCTCTACAAGCATTGTCGTGGGCCGAACCGATGTCTCCTGTTGAGCGCGCGCCATTCCAATTCAAATGCGCCATCGTATAATGCTCTTTTGTGTGTAGCCTAATCTCATGCCCCCGGGCATGGGAACGGGGGAACCAACGAACCGGTTTCTTGCTGGTTGCAGGGGCTCAGATCCGCGGCGCTGTGGATCGGGGCACTTTCAAGCCCTAGCCCGTCAGCTAACCTCGTCGGCCGGCTCCAGATCGACGATCTCGAGACCGCATTGAAAGGGCACACCCGTCTCCGCGCCGCGACGAAGAGCCCCCTTTGGGACCAGGCCATTCTAACCCGACGCGCCCGCGAGGGCCCTCGCTGGCGCTTCGGGTTAGAATGCAGTCGAAGGATTCTCTCCATGCCCGATGCTGCAGGATCGAGCAACGCTTCCGGCGCTGGCGGCATCGCGCGCGCCGTGAAGGTGATCATCGTCAGCAGCGTGATGTTCACCTTCATCTCCTACTGGCGCACCGCCGCCGTGGTGTTGTGCGACCTGGCCAGCACGGCGTACTACATCGGCGGCCTCGTCGAGAACGCCATCGGACCGGCCGCGCCCTGGTTTATCCTGGCCGTGATGCTTTTCAGCTACGCCGTGCGCTCCGTGTATATCGAAAGTTGCTCGCTGTTTGTCCGCGGCGGCGTCTATCGCGTGGTCAAGGAAGCCATGGGCGGTTTCCTGGCCAAGCTCTCCGTATCGGCTTTGATGTTCGATTACATCCTGACCGGGCCGACCAGCGGCGTGTCGGCCGGCCGTTATGTCATGGGTCTGATCGCCCGCTTCCTCGAAATCAACTTTCCGCAGGCCTACGTGTCTCTGGGCTTTGCCGACAGCATATCCTCGGACCTGATCGTCCGCTGGGGCTCGGTGTTCATCGCCTGCGCCATCACCTTGTACTTCTTCCGCCAAAACCTGCTCGGCATTCACGAATCCAGCGACAAGGCGCTCAAGATCATGATCGCCACGACCATCATGGCGGTCGTCATGCTGACCTGGTGCGGCATCACGCTGGCCGTGAATGGGCCTGTTAACCGCATCCCCTGGAAGCCGGATCTCGAACCCAAGGTGAAGCTCGCGACGCGCGAAGAGAAGGACCCGGACACCGGCAACCCGCGCGAAGTCTGGATCAAGGACCCGCAGACCGGACGACTCATTGCCGAGCGCGATGTCAATAACAGGCCGGTGCCCAAAATGAGCGAAAGTCTGGAAAAAGTCGGCATCGAAGCGCAGGACGACCCGCTCGGCTTTCTCGGCCGTATTCTGCCGCGCGGCACGGTCGAAGAGCTGCGCCATCCACCCAAATGGTTAGGCTTCATCGGCGTTCTCGGTCTGCTGATTGCCTTCGGGCATTCCATTCTGGCCATGAGCGGCGAGGAAACGCTCGCCCAGGTTTATCGCGAAGTCGAGTCGCCCAAGCTGCCGAACTTCAAGAAAGCTGCCTTCATCGTCTTCGTGTACAGCGTGGTGCTGACCGCAACCATCAGCTTCCTTGCCGTCGCGCTCATCCCCGATGAAGTGCGCATGAAGCTCTTTTCGGAAAACCTGATCGGCGGTCTGGCGCGCCACGTGCTCGGGCCGGCTTCGGTCAAATGGTTTTTGGAAGCGTTCGTCGTGGTGGTGGGGTTTCTGATACTGGCGGGGGCAGTGAACACGGCGATAATCGGCTCCAATGGCGTCCTCAACCGGGTCGCCGAAGACGGCGTGTTGCCCGATTGGTTCCTCCGGCCCCATCTGCGCTACGGCACGACCAACCGCGTGCTCTGGCTCATCGTGATCCTGCAGCTCGCCACGATCCTGCTTAGCCGCGGCGACATGATCCTGCTGGGCGAGGCCTATGCTTTTGGCGTCGTCTGGAGTTTCGTCTTCAAGGCCCTGGCCATGGTGGTGCTGCGCTTCAAGGATCGTTCCCCGCGCGAGTTCAAGGTGCCTTTTAACATCCGCTGGGGAGACGTCGAGCTACCCATCGGCCTGGGGCTGATTTTTCTGGTGCTTCTCGTCACCGCCCTCTTGAACCTGTTCACCAAGGAGGTGGCCACGGTCGGCGGCATTGGCTTTACCATCGCCTTCCTCACCGTCTTTGTGATTTCCGAGCGCCTCCATGAGAGACGGCTTCGCGGCAAGCATCACGAACACCTCGACCAGTTCAACCGGGAGACAACCAACGAGATATCGCCGGCTAACCTCGGCCTGACCAGGCAATTTCGCAAACTGGTCGCCATCCGGTCGCGGCAAAACCTGTTCATGCTCGAAAAGACCTTGAAGGAGACCGACCCGGAAACCACCAACGTGGTGGTCATGACGGCCAAGGTCAGCCCCCCGGGCGATTCCAAAATGGGGGAACCGGATCTGGACAGCTACGACCAGCAGCTCATGACGGCCGTGGTCGAGCGCGCGGAGAAGGCCGGCAAGCAGGTCAAGCCGCTCATCGTGCCGACCAATAATCCGCTCTACGCCATCGTCCGTACCGCCAAGGATCTTCACGCGCAAGAGCTGGTTGTCGGCGCGTCGAACGTCTACAACGCCGACGAACAACTGGAACAAATGGCGTTCTACTGGCTCAATCTCTTCGATGGGCAGCCGGCGCCGTTGACGATTCGCATTCTCGGCCGGGAACGCGACGTGCAGTTTGACGTCGCGGGCGGCAGCCGCATCCCCAAGATTGGTGAACGCAAAGCGCGATCCGTGCGTCAATTGCGCGAAGCGGGCGTCGGCGTGGATCGCGTCCTGCTCGTGCACGATAACACGCCCGAAAGCAGCGACCTGTTCCAGGACGTATTGACCATGCTCGATCCCAAGGTGGCGCTGGGCGTGGTGCCGATTGTCAAGTCCGGCTCGAACGGCGCGGGCACGTTATCGCCGGATTTGCATCAAGCGGAGCAACTCGGCCGGGAGGTGGCGATGCATCGCTCGCAAGATGGAGACTTGACAAACGAGATTATCCGTTTAGTGCGCGAAGACAAGTACGACCTGCTCATTATCAGCAAGCCGGCTGATAACACGCCGCCGGAGGAGCGCAGCTTCGATATCAAGCAACTGATCAACAACGCTCCCTGCCGGATCTTCTTCTCCGTACCCCCCTCTATCCCGCTGGAACCTGAGCATTGAGAGGCTGTTACAATATATTTCGTAGGTCAGGATTCTGATCCTGACCAGATCCGGTCAGGATCAGAGTCCTGGCCCAGGGCTTCGAGGGAATCGCAATGGCACTACGGCGGATGTTGCTGCTCCTCTGTGTATTGGCATTGCCGGCGCAAAGCTTGCAGGCGGCCAACGAGGCCGCCCTGGCCCGCATGCGCAAGGACATCGATTTCCTTGCCTCCGACGAGTGCGAAGGCCGCGGCGTGACGACGAGGGGCATCAATCTCGCAGCCGATTACATTGCCGGAGAATTCAAGAAAGCAGGACTCAGGCCTGCCGGCACAGACGGCGGCTACTTCCAACCGTTTTCGATTACCACGGGGACGAGACTTGCGAACCCGAACACGCTCGTGTTGCACGGGCCGGCTGGGCATGCGATCACCCTGAAGCAAGGCGTCGATTTCCAGGTGGTCGGCCTTTCCGCCTCGGGCAAGGTGAATGCCCCGATGGCCTTCGCCGGTTACGGCGCCACCGCGAGCAAGTCGGGCTATGATGATTTTCATGGCCTCGATGCCCGCGGAAAGCTCCTCATCGTGCTGCGGCGCACGCCGCGTTATGGGAATTCTAAATCCCCCTTCGACGGGCCTCTGGAAGGCCACCATGCCGCGCTCAACACCAAGATCATCAATGCCGAAGCACACGGCGCTGCCGGAATCCTCTTCATTAATGACCAGGCCCTGGCCGCCAAAGAAGACAAGCTGATGGACTTTGGCTACACGGCGTTTGAGTCGAATACGAAGCTGCCGGCAGCGCACCTTCACCGGTCCACGGCCGATTCGATACTCAGCGACGCGCTGGGCAAATCGCTAGCCGATCTGGAGGCGGACATCGACCGAGACCTGAAGCCGCAGAGCGCGGTGCTGCCGGGCTGGAGCGCCGCCCTGGAGGTGAATGTCGAGCGCGTGCGCGTGCCGGCCAAGAATGTGATCGGCGTGCTGGACGGCGCCGGACCTCTGGCCAACGAGACCGTCGTCATTGGCGCCCATTATGACCACCTCGGCTACGGCGGCTTCGGCAGCCTGGCACGCAACGCCAGCAGAGCCATCCATCACGGCGCCGACGACAATGGCTCAGGGACGACTGCGCTCATGGAGCTGGCGCGCCGTTTTGCCCAGTCCAACCACCAGGGCCGGCGCCTGGTGTTCATTGCCTTCAGCGGCGAAGAGCGCGGCTTGCTCGGCTCGGCGTATTACTGCAAGAAACCGGTCTTTTCTCTCAAGGACACGGCGGCGATGGTCAACATGGATATGGTTGGCCGTCTTCGGCCGGACAAAGAGGACTCCAGCAAGGACAAGCTGATTGTTTACGGCACCGGTTCCGCGAAGTCGTTTGACAGCCTGATCGATACCGTGAATGCCAGGTACGGCTTCAAGCTGAAAAAGATAAAGACGGGCATGGGGCCGAGCGATCAGCAATCGTTTTACGAAAAGCACATTCCGGTGTTTTTCTTCTTCACCGACGATCATCCCGATTACCACCGTCCGACGGACACGGCCGACAAGATCAATGTTCCGGGCATGGCACGGATCACCGATATGGTCGAAGATCTGATCGAGAAGCTGGCAACCGCACCGGAACGTCCGCAATACGTCGCGGTTGCCGGCGGCTCCACGTACGCCGGCATGCAGGGGCCGACGCTCGGTATTCGCCCCGCTTATGACGACGAGAATCCCGGGGTCCTTCTTAACGGCGTGAGCCCCGGCGGTTCCGCGGCGAAGGCAGGATTGCGCGAAGGTGATCGCATCACCGAAATCGCCGGCAAGCAGGTGGTCAACCTGGGCGCTTACATGTCCATCATGGCTGGTCAGAAGAAAGGCGAGACCCTGGATGTGGCCATCGTCCGTGACGGCAAGAAAATGACAATCAAGATTCTCTTGCAGTAATCCGCTCAACCGCCAAAGAGCCGCTTGAACAACCCGCTCTTATCGCGTTCCACCTGTTTTTTCGTGACAGCGCCGTTCTGGCGGAGCGATGGCGCCGGCGCCGGCGTGGGAGCCGGGGCGGCCTCGCGAATGGGTTCGGCGCCCTTGCGATGCGTCATTTCTTGATGCCGGCGCTGCAGCGGTTGCAGCCGGTCGCGCAGTTCCGCCTCGCGCGACGCCAGTTCCAGCTCATGGCGAATGTCGTTGTGCAAGCGCTGCAGCTCGCTGCGTTGCCTGGCCATCTCCGCGCGCTCGCGCGACATTTGCACTTCCATCTGCCGCATCTGCTGCATGAGCGACTCTTCGTCTTCCTTGAGCTGGCGGCGCTCTTCCTCCAGCTCCTCGTGCAGAGCCAGCAACTCTTCCTCGCGCGGCGTGGCGGCGACCGGTTTGCCTTGCATTTCCTGCATCTTCTGATGGAGCTGGCGGATCGCGTCTGACTTTTCTTCCACGAGCGCCAGCAACTCTTCTTCGCGAGACGTGCCGGGGGCGGCGCCTTCGCCAGACGCGCCGGGAGCGGCGGCCGGCCGGCTTTGCAGCTCCTTAATCTTGAGATGGAGCTGTCGGATCACGTCCGACTTTTCTTCCAGGATCGCCTCGAGGTCCTTTTGCTGTTCATCCTGGGGTCCTTTTTGCTGCGCCTGGTTCAAAAGCTCCTCCAGCTTCTCCGCATGCTTGCGCAGCTCGGCATTCTCTTCACGCAACAGGTCAAACTCACTTACTTCGCCATTGCTTGCCATGAGATTCTGGTCCGTTTCTTGATGATGCTGCTCGGCAGAGGCCTCAGCCGGCTCGTGCAATCCGTGGGGCGGCGACTCTTGCGGAGAGTGGCCCGCCCGATCTGCGGGCTCGTGGTGAGTAGTGCCGTTGCGTTCCGCCAGCCGTTCGATTTGCCCAATATCTGCCTTGGGGACAGCTCTGGCCATGTTCCCACGCCTCGCTCTTCGGGTTCTGTAGCAGCTTTCGTTCCATACCACCGGTCAAACGTGGCTCTGTCCGGAAGGACCAATTGAACTATAGCTCGGAATTTGTGTGCGGGCGAAACTGCGAGCGGGCAGAGTGGGCGAAGTGGCGAAATTCAGTCGCCGCGAGAATCAAAAAATATGAAGTTTTAGCGCCGTATCAAACAGCAATCCGTTTGGAGCGTTCGCCCGTCAGGACAGCCGCGAGAATGCCGAGGGCAGTTTCCACCTGTTCGGCCGTAATGCACAGCGGCGGACAGAACCGCAGCGCCCCTTCGCCACAGCCGAGAAGCAACAGGCCATGCTCAAAAGCAGTCTGCACGAGCTCATCGCGCCGCACCGGGTCGAGCGTCAGGCTCGACTGGTCCTCGACAATGTCCGCGGCCACCATCAGGCCCAGGCCGCGAACGTCACCGATGTGAGGTGATTTTTTCTGCAGCCGCAACAGTCCGCTGCGCAGTTGTTGCCCCCGTTCCGCGGCGTTTTCGATGTAGCCGGCTTCGAGCAAGCGGATGGTCGCCAGCGCCGCCTGGCAGCTCACCGGGTTACCTCCGAACGTGCTGGCATGGCTGCCGCTCGGCCAATCCATGACGTCGTCGCGGGCGACCATGGCCCCCAGCGGCATACCGCTGGCGATGCCCTTGGCCAGACAAATGATATCGGGGTCCACACCCCAGTGCTCGACAGCAAAAAGCTTGCCGGTCCGGCCCATGCCGGACTGCACCTCGTCCGCGACCAGGAGCATGCCGTGGCGGTCGCAAAGATCCTTCAAAGAAGACAAGAAATCGGGCGGCGGCACATGGTAGCCGCCTTCGCCCTGGATCGGTTCGACGAAAATGGCCGCTACCTCTTCCGGAGGCACCACGCGCTTGAGGAGTGTCTCTTCGATCTGCTGCACACATTTTCGGCCATAATCGGGCGTATTGCGCGCTTCTGGACCGCGTGGATAGGGCACGTGATGGATATCGGGGACAAGCGGGGAGAAGCCGCGACGGTGCACCAGCTTGGATCCGGAAAGCGACATGGCGCCGTAGGTTCTGCCATGAAATGCGCCCAGGAAGGCAATGGCGCGCGACCTGCCCGTGTGCCAGCGGGCCAACTTCAAGGCTGCTTCCAGGGCTTCGGCGCCGCTGTTGGTAAAGAAGACGCGCTTGGGCGACTTGCCGGGGGCCAGCTCGGCCAGGCGCTGCGACAGATCGATTTCCGGCTGGTAATAAAAATCCGTTCCGGACATGTGAATCAGCCTGGCCGCCTGTTCCTGGATGGCGGCCACCACTTCGGGATGGCAATGCCCGGTCGCGGTGACTGCAATACCGGCGGTGAAATCGAGGAAGAGATTGCCGTCCACATCCTGGATCACGGCACCGCTGCCGCGCTCGACGACCAGCGGATAAATGCGCGTGTACGAAGGCGACACGTACTTCTGGTCGCGTTCGAGCAAGGCCCTGGCCTTGGGACCGGGTGGCGGGGTCTTGATCGCCGGAACGGCACATTTATCGAATTGCCACATGAGATTCTCCTCGCTAATTCCGCCAAGCGGTTCCTTCTACATTCAGTATTCAGTATTCAGTATTCAGTATTCAATATTTTTGGCTGTCGTTACGCCTGGCCGCCTTCAATATCGGTGGTGAGTCCCTGGGCCATCTTTATTTCGGTGCCATGATTCACGGTCCAGGCGGTTTTATGCGTAACGGTTTCAATCAAGCCCGCCGCGGACGGATGGCCGTTGCCGCTCTTCTTCACGCCGCCGAACGGCAGGTGCACCTCGGCGCCGATGGACGGCAAATTGACATAGCCCATGCCATATTCGCATTCCTCGCGGAAGAGCCGCATGGCGCGATAGTCTTCCGTGATGACGGCCATGGATAAGCCATATTCGGTGTCGTTGTAAATGCGCACCGCATCCTCGTTGGTTTTGAATGGAATCAGCGCCAGGTGCGGGCCGAAGACTTCTTCGCGAATGGAGCGCACGCCCGGCCGGGATTCCATGCGATAGACGAAAGGACGCACATAGCAGCCGCCCGCATGGGCCGGCCCCGTGAAGCGGCCGCCTTCCAGAAGGATCTTGCCCCCCTCTTTCCGGGCCAGGTCGTTGTAACGCTCGATCTTCTCCACGGCAGCCCGGTGAATGACAGGGCCGGTGAAATGCTTGCTGTCGAGAGGCTCGCCAATGCGGAGCCGGTTTGCCGTGGCCACAAACTTGTCGACGTAGCGATCAAAGATCTTCTCGGCTACCAAAATCCGGCCCGCGGACACACAGCGCTGGCCGCTGGTCTTGAAGGCGCTGACGATGCCGCAGGTCACGGCCAGGTCGAGGCGTGCATCCTCGCAGACGATGACGGCGGTCTTGCTGCCCATCTCGCAGGCCACGATGCGGTCGTAATGAGCCGCCGAAAGCTCCTGAATCCGATGGCCCACTTCATAGCTGCCGGTGAAAAGCACAACGTTGACGCGCGGATCGCGCACGAGAGCTTCGCCGACGGCAGCCTCGCCGTGCACAAGATTGACGACGCCCGGCGGAAAGCCGGCTTCCTCGAACAGCTCGACAAGCCGCTGTCCAATCGCCGGAGTGTCTTCCGACGGCTTGAAAACCGCCGTATTGCCTTCCAGCAGGCTGGGTCCGAGCATCCACAGCGGCACCGCGAAGGGGAAATTCCAGGGCGTAATCACGGCGACGACGCCCCACGGCTTGCGGCGCATGAAGGCATCCTTTTCCGGAATCTCCGACGCCACGATTTCCCCGGTGGGCATCCGTCCCGTACCGAAAACATATTGCACCATGTGCAGGCCTTCGATGACTTCGGCCCGGCATTCGCTCAGCACCTTGCCGCATTCCCGCGTCATGAGCATTGCCAGCAGGTCCACGTCGCGCTTGATCAACTGCGCCAGACGATCGAATAGCTCCGCGCGATAGATGCGGCTGCTGCGCCGCCAGCCCGGATAAGCCTTGCGCGCTTCGCTGACGGCCAGGTTGGCATCGTCCGCATTGCCGGTTGGAAAAATACCGACGACCTGGTCCCAATGCGCGGGATTATGACTCTCAAACGTCGGACCGGTTCCTTCCCGCCAGTGACCGGCAATAAAGTGTTTTCCGGATGCGGGGGGAGCCGCTGTCACGGTGCTCATGGCTGTTCTCCTCGGCAAAGCACAGGCAATCGGGGCCGGTAGCTGCGAACGGGGCGAACCAAACCGGCACGATTCGAGAGGTGAAGGAATTCTAGTTCAGCCGGACTATGCTCATTATAGAGCCGCGCTGTTTTTCCAACAATCCGAAGCCGCGCCGGCACTCGTATAATGTCCTTGCGGGATGTGCTTGAAAGGACGAACTTTCTGACGTTCACCAGCCCGTCCTGTCCCCGTGGAGAATGGCGATGCAGGTTGGCATTGACTATGGTCTGGCGCACCTGGATGTGGAAGTCGCCGCCGACCGCGCCGTTGCGGTCGAGCGTGGCTCACGTTCGCCGCGTCTTGCCGACCCCGTAGCAGCAGTGCGCGATGCGCTCGAACGGCCGAGCGGCTTTCCGGCTCTTCGGCAAGCATTAACCCCCGATGACCACGTGGTGATTCTGCTCGATGAGCACGTGCCGCATTTTCCTGAGTTGATCGCCCCCGTGCTGGAGCACATTGTCTCCGCCGGTGTTTCCGCTGAGGCGGTCACCCTTTTGTGCCCGCCGGGGACCTTGTCGCCTGGTGAACTGTCTACGGCGTTTCCGCGCACGCGCGTGGAAATCCACGATCCTCACGACCGCAATCGCCTCAGCTACCTGGCGACGACGCGGCGCGGCCGCCGCATCTACCTGAACCGCTCCGCGGTCGACGCCGACCAGCTGGTGGTCTTCAGCCGGCGCGGTTACGATCCGCTGCTGGGCTATGCCGGCTCCGAAGGCGCGATCTATCCAATGATGAGCGATGCTGCCACGCGCCAGCAAGTGTTTGAGCATCTGACGCTGGCCGCGCCCGGCACGAAACCCTGGCCGGTCCGCAAAGAGGCCGCCGAGGTCGCCTGGCTGCTGGGCACGCCATTCATGATCCAGTTGATCGAGGGGCCGGGAGACGAGCTTGGCCACGTGGTCGCCGGTCTCGCGGACACGGGGGAAGAAGGCCGCCGCTTGCTGGATACTTCCTGGCGCGTGACTGTGCCGTCCATGCCGGACCTTGTGGTGGCGAGCGTGAGCGGCGACGCACGGCGACATACGTTTGCCGATCTCGCCCGCGCGCTCGCTGCGGCAGCGCGCGTCGTGAAACCCGAGGGGAAAATCGTACTCTTGACCCAGGCCGATCCGGAAGCAGGCGAAGGAGGCGAGTTGTTGCGCGAAGCCGAAGATGCCGAGCAGGCCCTGGAATTGCTGCGCGGCAAGCTGCCCGCCGACATGGCCGCCGCCTTTCAATGGGCCAGCGCTGCCCGCCGCGCCACGATTTACCTGCTCAGCAAGCTGCCCGCGGAAAAGGCCGAGGAGCTATTCACCATACCGCTGGACCAGGCCGCCCAGGTGCAGCGGCTGCTTAACGCAGCGCAAGCGCCGCTGTTTCTTCCCGATGCGCACAAAACGTTGGCCGTGCTTCGGAACACGGTTGCAGAACCCATGCCGGAATCAAATTGAGGAGATGGCAATGACCGACAAGAGTCCTCTCTTTGAGGCTTGTGCCGAGGTGGGAGCCGATTTCACAGACGAAAACGGCTGGCTGGTGGCCGGCCGCTATGCGGATGTTGCCCAGGAGTACCTGCAGGCTCGTCAGCATGCCGCCATCTTTGATCTTTCCGCGCATGGCAAGATTGAGCTGACCGGCCCGGACACTGCCAGCTTCTTGCACAATCTCAGCACCAACGATATTCTGCACCTCCCTTCCGGCCGCGGCTGCGAAGCCTTTTTTGCCACGCTCAAGGCCAAGATAATCGCGCACGCCTGTATCTTCCGAGCCAGCTCTCCCGGCGGCGGGGATAGCTACTGGATTGATGTGGCGCCGGCCGCGGCCGACAAGCTGCTCAAGCACCTGAATCATTTTCTGATCAGCGAGCAGGTGGAGATCATCGACCGCACGCGCGAGCTTGCCCAGATTTATGTGGCAGGGCCAAACGCCTTGACGGTGCTTCGGCAACTGGCGGGCAAAGATCTTGCCGATTTGGCGGATCTGGAGCAGCGGCCAATCGCGCTCCTCACCGCCGAGGCCAGCCAGCTTCGCCGGCAGGATTTGTTCAACGTGCCCGGCTATACGATTCTCTGCCCTGGCCGACAGGCAGAAGCTGTTTGGCGAGCGCTCAACCAGGCCGGCGGTCATCCCGCTGGGGCAGAAGCATTCAACGTGTTGCGCATCGAAGCGGGACTGCCGGCAGACGGCGTGGACTTCGACGAGAACTGCCTCATCATGGAAATCGGACGAACCAGCCAGGCCATCTCCTACACCAAGGGATGCTATCTTGGTCAGGAACCAGTCGTACGAAGCCGGGACTTGGGCCACGTGAACCGCACGCTGCTCGGCGTGAAGATTCGAGCACGGTCGGCGCTGAAACCCGGCACCAAGCTCTGGCGAGACGGCAAGGAAGTAGGCCATTTGACGTCCTCCGCGTGGTCGCCACGATTACAGACTGTAATCGGACTGGGCTACATCCGTCGCGGCAATCAAGAACCAGGAACAGTGCTGCAACTGGATCACGACAGCGAGAAGACAACGGCGGAAGTAACTTCTCTACCATTCGCCTTGTAAATGAACTAGGCCCGAAACAGAGCGATGCATGCGATCGTGTTAAAAAGCACATGCATGACAATCGGTCCCATGACGCTCTGCGTTCGATAGGCCAGGTAGCCAAGCCCGAGTGCCAGAAGAAAAAGCGGGATCGGCGTCGGCCAAACCGACACATGGAACATGGCAAACAACAGAGCGGTGCCGTAGATGGCCCGAAATTCCTGCGGGCGCGCGCCCCATTTCGCGACGGCAGGCTCCAGAGCGTAGCAAGCCGATATCATCAGGGCCACGAAAGAGAGAGGCGTCAACTCGTGCAGAACCTTGGCGTAACCATTGCCGTGCCAAGCTTCCATCTCCTGGTTGCCGCGAAGCAGGAAAGTGAAGCCCAGGGACGCGACCAGGGCAACGGTTCCGCCCCACGGGCGTGATGCAAACCAGGGTTGCAGCACCCCGCGAAAGAGCAGCTCTTCCAGGACGGGCGCGAGAACGGTTGCCGATACAATGATGACAATCCATTCCAGACGCAGCGGACTTGCGTCGACAATACGCAGCAGCGGATGTTCGTCGGGCCTGTCGCCCCAGACCGTGCGAAAAACCCAGTCGGTGGCGATGTGGCAGCAAAGCACCACGGGGGAAAGCAGCGCCCAGCCGACGCAACCGAGGAGCAAATTCCGTGGGAGGCTATGAAAGCTGAGTCCAAGCTGGTAAGCCCTGGCTCTGCTCCAGCCATGCAGGAGGACAAGGACCGTGGCGATTTGCATCGGCCAGGCCAGCACTGTCATCCACAGGATCCGCCGATCGGCGCTCAGCCTGGCAAAGGCCGGGTCCAGGGGATCCTTTAACTCAGAGCCATACAGCCAGCGCGGAAAGCCGGAGCGCGAGACGAGCCAATCCGCGAGAGCCGGCCAAAAAAGCAAGACAAAGAAGAAAACCATGAAAACTTCAAACCCGCTCCACGCTATGTAGCGATGGCGCTGAGGCGGCAGTAGCGGTCGCGGGCGGACGTAGACAAGCCACAACAACGCCGCCGGCAGTGCCGTAACGGCGAGCAGAATCAGATAAGATTCCAGATTGAGACGGAGTTGTTGAATTTCAAGCACTGGCGCACCTGGCTCCATACAACAAACCACCACCATCCTAGCTGGTTAACAGACCGGGGACCAGCAGGCATTGGGGGAGCGAATCAAGGATATGGCAACCATCCTGGACAAGATTGTCGCCAGCAAGCGCGTCGAGATCGAACAGGCGCGGCGGCGGGTTTCGGAGAGAGATCTCGCGGCCCTGCTCCCGCAAGCGCCCCCCGCGCGCGATTTCCTGGCCGCCGTCGATCATTCCGGTTCCGTTCAGATCATTGCGGAAGTGAAAAAAACCTCTCCTTCCGCGGGCGTGCTGCGCGCCGATTTCGACCCGGTCGCCATCGCCGGACTTTATGAGCGTCACGGCGCCGACTGCATCAGCGTTTTGACGGATCAGCCCTTTTTCCAGGGCCATCTCGAGCATCTCTCGGCGATTCGCAAGACTACTTCTGTGCCGTTGCTGCGCAAGGATTTCATCCTGGAGCGCTATCAACTCCTGGAAGCACGCCTGGCGGGGGCGGACGCGGTGCTGCTGATTGCCGAGATTTTGCCGGAGCAGCAGTTGCCCCGGTTGCTGCGCGAGGCCACGGAGCTTGGCATACAGGCGCTTGTCGAACTCTACGATGCCGAAAATCTTCCTCGCGTCATTGACAGCGGCGCGCGCCTGATCGGCATCAACAATCGCAATCTGCGCGACTTTGTGACGCGCCTCGAGCACACCCTGGAATTGGCCGCGCGCCTGCCGAAGGATTGTTGTCTCGTCAGCGAAAGCGGCATCCGCACGCGCGCCGATGTGCTGCGTTTGCAGCACGGGGGCGTGCGCGCCGTGCTGGTTGGCGAAACGCTTATGCGCGCCCCCAATATCGCCGGCAAACTGCAAGAGTTACGGGGCATGCAGCATGACCGCAGCGGCAGGGAGGAGATTGGCCGGGACAACGATCTAACCACCAAGGTAACTTAATCCATCTGGGCGTCTCGAAACTTGAAACTTACAGTAGCCAACTTATCACTGGCGCTGCCGAGGATGGACAGCGCGAAGGGATGCGGTATAATCCAACGCGTTCGAGTGAATTTGTCCCCGTAGCTCAATTGGATAGAGCGTCGGCCTCCGGAGCCGAAGGTTACAGGTTCGACTCCTGTCGGGGATACTGACGCAAACCCCGCCGAACGCTGGATTTAGCGTACCTATCTGTGGTTGATAGTGCGGCCTGAGAACTCTGAAAAGCGCGGAACACTTCCGCGCAGGAGGGCCGCATGTCGGAAAAGAGCCACGTTCCAAGTTATCGGAAGCACAAGCAGAGCGGGCAAGCCGTCGTTACCTTGCCGGACGGCCGGGGCCATCGCAAGGACATCTTGCTGGGCCGGTACGGCACCAAAGAGAGCAGGATGGAATATGCCCGGGTGATCGCTGAATGGGAAGCGAGCGGCCGGTCCATGCCGGAAAGCTCCTTGACCCCGGACCTGACCGTGCACGAGTTGATGATCGCGTACTGGCGATTCGCCGAGGGCTACTACCGCAAGAACGGGGAGCCGACGAAGCAGCTCTATCGCGTGAAGATGTCTCTGTCGCCGGTCAAGACGATCTACGGCCACACGCCGGCCAAGGACTTTGGACCGCTGGCCTTGAAGGCGGTCCGCGAATGGATGATCGCCCAGGGATGGACGCGCGGATTTGTCAACTCGTGCGTGGGCTGCATCAAGCGGATGTTCAAATGGGCCGTCGAGAACGAGCTGGTTCCGCCCTGGCACTACCACGGCTTGCAGGCCGTTGCCGGGCTCAAGAAGGGACGGACCGAGGCGAAGGAGACGCAGCCGATCCGCCCCGTGGACGTGGCGGATGTCTTTAAGACGCTTCCTTTCCTGACGCGCGCTGTCCGGGCGATGGTGCAGGTGCAGTATCACGCCGCCATGCGGCCCTGCGAAGTCGTGATCATGCGTCCCTGCGACATCGACCACAGCAAGAAGGAGTGGGAGTACCGGCCGGCGTCGCACAAGACGGAGCATCACGGTAAGGAGCGGCTGATCCGCCTTGGACCGAAGGCCCAGGCGGTCCTGCAGTCGTTCCTGGAACGAGACTCTGGCGCCTATCTGTTTTCACCCCGCGAGATGATGTTGGAGTTTCGGGCGTGGCAGCGTTCGGTCCGGAAAACGAAGGTGCAGCCGAGCCAGGCCAACCGCCAGAAGCGGCGCCCACGTAAGCGCCCCGGTGATCGCTACTCTGTGGACAGCTATCGCCGCGCGATCGATGCTGCTTGCGAGAAAGCCGGCGTTCCGCATTGGCATCCGAACCAGCTGCGGCACACCAAGGCGACTGAGATCCGTCGTGAAAAGGGTCTCGATCCAGCCCGCGCTGTTCTCGGCCACGGATCTGCCCAGGTTACCGAGGTCTATGCGGAGGTTGACCTTAGCAAAGCTGCGGAAGTCATGGCGGAGATGGGATAGCGTCTGCCGGGACCATTCCCTCCGCCGGCGCCTTCGCCCAACTCGTTAGAGCTCGCACTGGGCCCAAGGTACTCCCAGGTCTGCCGGCGGATGCGGCGTGAGCACGGCGTCGATCTGGCCCGGATCACCCTGGGCCATGCGAACGTGCTGGCGACGCAGATCTATGTGCTCAAAGAGGATCGGCAGTTAGCGCATTCGGACAAGGAAGCGTTGAGGGATCAGCTAGCCATGAATACCCTGATACACGATGTCTGACTGTTGCAGAAAAGCGCAACACAGATTAGGAGCAGTACCGGGCGATCTATTCGCCGCCGGCGTGCCGGCGGAATTCATCGTTCACCCAAAAATCCTCCGCAGAAAGCCTCTCGACCGCACCTTGACCTGCTGCTCCAGCATGGCAATCTCCTCGATGGCCCGGTTGTATTCCCGCGTCGCTTTGTGCAGCTCGTCGGCCGCGTCCAGATCGATGGACCGGAGCCGGCTATCGAGAACGGTCGTGTTTCGTTGATCATGTCCTGCTGGGCGTGACCTTTGGCTTGCACCGCGGCCGTCTGCACCATTGCCTTGCACTCTTCCAGCCCTCGGCAAGCCTCGATCTTTTCAAATTCAGCAAGTTCACATCGATCCGGGCCAGTTCTTGGCGCTTCAGATCCGCCAGGACCTCGCCAGCGGACTTGATGAAGCCCGTGGTGATATCATCACTCCTGCTGGATTCGGGTCTATCGCATCCCACTTAGCCTTCTCCTTCGCCCGACACTCTTCATCAAATTTGAAGAGAATCCTTACGAGTATGCTGGAGGGCCGCTCGCCAGTCTTTGAAGCGCGGTCAAGTTCATCCTCAAGCCGGCGCTGGTAATCAAGCGGCAGTTTCTTTACGCGACTGAGACGCTCTCCTTGCACCAGAGTCCCGGTCAGCATTTCATAGCGAAGCTGAATCCGGTCGATGACTTGCGATTTTGCCGCTTCTACGGCCCTGTAGGGTTGCATTTGCTTAACCCTCCTTTTTTGGGGATGCTTGACCTCTGCTGCAATTATAATCAACCGCACTCCAGGACGCGAGCTTGCGTCGCCGGGATCGACGCGCGAACCGAGAACAGAGAAAAAGAGCAAGGATGGACCGGCGCAAACCGCTTCGATCCGCCGGCGGGGAACGGTCGGGCGACCGAGTCACTGCGGCCGCGGTGCGGGTCTGCCACGGCATGGTGCTCTGGGTTGCCAACGGAGCGGTACGCGACGGCCGCTACCTGCCGGCGTGCGAGGGCCTGGTCTGGGAGTGGTCAGCAGCATACATTTTGCGTCGCGAATGCGCAAGTCATGGTCCAGGACTTCGAGTCTGCCCAGCTGCTCCGCTGCCCTCAATCCTCTCCTGCAACCTCCTTCCCATCCGCAACCGGCGATCATGCTCCGCGGTCCGCGGCGTGTGCTGCGGCCCGGGCCACTTCTCCGGATCTTCCCTCTTGGCCCGAAACAGTCGGTCGAAGTTCCTGGCCTAGCAGCGTTCGGTCCGAAAAACGAAGGTGCAGCCGAGCCAGGCCACCCGCAAGAGGCGGCGTCCACGCAGGCGGCCGGGTGATTGCGACTGCGTGGAAAGCGAATCGCCAAGGCGACCGAGATCCGTAGTGAAAAAGGGCTTGAGCCAGCGCGCGCTGTTCTCGATTATGGACTCTGCCCAGGTCACCGAGATCTACGCGGAGGTTGACCTCAGCAAGGCTGCCGAGGTCATGGCGGAAATGGGATAGATCGTAGCGGGCCGGTAGCTGCCGGCGCCTTCGCCGGCAGACCTGGGGCACCTTGGGCGTCATGCCCCCGCAATCGATGAGACGAAGAGGCGTTGGTGGCCAGTTGACGCCCGAGGAGAAGGCAGCTGTCAGGACCTGGCGTCATGAACGGACGGAAACTCCTTTCAATTCGATCTTGCGGCCTCGGTCTCGCCGGCCAGGTGGATTAAGGCGAGCCAGTCCAAAGCCGTTTCGACGTGCAGTTCCCAGTAGCGGCCGACATAGGAATCGATCTGCAATTCCGTGGCGCCGGGGTTGGCTTTCAGGAATTCCTGGTGTGCGACCTGTCGAGCAAAAAGCCTGACGGTGCTGCGAAGTTCATCTTTCGGCATCGTTCGCAGATTCATTGGGTAGCTCCTTGGGGGGGAAGGCGATCTACCCAGATAATGGCGCATCTGTCGGCGGAATTTAGTTGCCCGGGGCCCAACGCGATCAAGGTCCCAGCGCACTCCGCCACAGCCTGGATCGCGTCGTGGCGGGAGATCCGTCGTGAAGGCCGCGGCGTGTTCCTGGCGGCGTGGCATCGCTGGCATCCCCATCAGCTCCGCCACAACGCGGCGACGAATCTACGGCGTGAGCATGGCGTCGAGTTGGCCCGGATCATCCTGGGCCACGCGAAGGTGCTGGCGACGCAGATTTATGCCGAGGCGGACCGCCTGCAGGCGATGAGCGTGATCGGCAAGGTGGGATAAGATTGGCAGCAGCCGGCCTGGAGCTTCCCCAGCCGGCCTGCTTCAGGGCATTGAGCCGGAGAGGTTGGTAATGGCAAAGAAAGTCGCTTCCGATGTGGCTATTCTCCGACCGCGGCTTTTACTTCCATCGTGGCCGGACCAGCAAGCCACGCGCTTTGGCACTTGGCTAAGATGAGGCTATCGAGTTAGAATCAACCCTGGACTGGCGGACACTGTTGGTCGCGTTTGACCGATGCGACCATTAACCGTGCTGGTAAGGCACAGGAGTTTACCCATGAACGCTGGAAGATTCTCTGTCAATGGGCAGGGAAACACATCTGTGGCTGATCGCCTGCATAAGGCGAAACAAGCGCTTTCCCCAGTGCTGGATCAGATCAACCAAGGATTTGCCGAAGCCGAGAAGAGGTTGCGGGCATTGCACCCGGTAAAGGAGGTATGGTTTTCGTACCGATCCGAACCGACCGACCCCTACCGGCCGGACGCATGCTATTGCATCAACTACTGTATCGGAGTCTCCAAACACAAAGGAGAATGGCGGCTTTGCTGCGGAACCACGCATGATGATTGGCCGGACCTGGACGTGGCAGGAGTTGAGCCAGTCACGGAAATGTCTCGGTGGGTTCGCGTGGAAGTGGCTGCCTCTCTTCCGAAATGGTTTCCAGAGCTTCAGGAAAGAATCGCGAAGGAAACGGAAGACTTTCTCCCGAAAGCCAAAAACGCCCTCGGAAAAATGATGGCCGGACTCGGACAAATCTAAGACAAATGGCAGAAGCCGCCAGTCAACAGGGCCGGGCGTTCCGGCCCTGCTCTATTTGCTGTGCGGGGCAACGCCGGCGAGCCAGGTCATGACTCCGACCGGTCCGCTGTGGCAATTGTATGCTGCTGCCGATGACTGGTCGCAATCCCCCACGGCGCGGCCTCGGCAAGAGCGGCGCGCACAGCCAGGAAGTCAATCGCCATATCCACAAAGCCGGTCCCAGGCCCGCTTGGCGAACGCGGACCGCGGCATCGTTGCAGGCGCCAGGATGATCCTTTCGGTACTGCTCAGCTGCAAACGCTCTTGCGATGATGGGGGCGCGGTCTGACCGTGAAACGGGATCGTGGAGAAGGCCGCCGGGCAAGCGCTCGGAGCGCCTTTTAGCATTCTGCTGTGCCGGAGGCCGTCACGGCTTTGGTTTAGCCGCTGGGCGTTGAAGCATATCCAGCAGATCGTCAATTCGTTCCATGTTCGCGGCCTCTTCCGCCTCTCGTCCTTCTACTCTGGCACACACCTCCATTTTCGGGCCACCGGGCATCCATTTGCAACCCGGACCACATTGGTAATGGAGCTTGCCGCAACCACAGCCGCATCTTTCGGCAACCAGAATCGTGGCCTTGTCTCCAAATTCTCTTAACGCCCGTCGCAAAGCAATCATGCTCTGCACACGCTGACCGTGTACCTTCCAAATAACATCGCCCTCGCGCAATCCAGCTTGCTGGCCTTGCCCTCCGGCATCTATCCGTGTGATCTTCAGACTGCCGCGCTCAGTGGCAACACCAAGTGGGAACATTACTTGAATTTCTCGAAACCCTCGCGAACGGTTCCAAGGGAGCGCAGGGGGTTTTATTGAAATCGTTCTGCCAGGTTCTCCGAGCGAAAACGCATGCGGCGTCTGCGTAACCTGTCTATTTTTCTTGTTTTCTGGGGTTTCACTAAGGTTGGCTGCATCGAACGCTTCTTTCACCCGCCTCTGCACGTCTTCAAACAGCTGCTGCCAGGTGATCTCTTTTTTTCTGTTGAGTATTCCAGCGTTTAGGGCGCTGGAGAAAAGTCCCTCGCCATGCACGTACCAGGCGTACTGACCTTCGGAAGCGGCGGTGATGTCCACTACTCCGGAATGACCTAAGAACAATCGATTCATCACGGCCTTGGCAGCAGTTGCCGCACCGTAGGCCCTGGTCGGTACCGCTCCCATGAAACTGCTGCAACTATCGGTCAGAAGAATCAGAAGGCGAGGTGGCCGGCCGCCTGCCTTGAGCTCCGAATGGATCTTGGAGCGGAGAATTGTTTCTCCGTTCAGGAGGTCAATGACATGACGAGTGGCAAACGGCGTCTCTCCTCGGCTGGTTTCTCCATGACATGCGAAGTAAACGAAAACGGTATCGTCAGCGCGAGCACGCTGGGCAAGTTGGCGCAAGGCAGCAGACACTTCACGCGCGTTGACCTTTTCGCCCGACAGGATTGTGGGAGGAGGGTAATTGACATCTTTGAAGAGCTGTAAAATCATCGCGGCCGATTTGTTGAAACCAGCCCCGAGGTCGCGGTCAGCGCTGTTGACAACGAGAAGGCTATGAATAGTTCCGTCGGCCGGCGCGCGATTTGGCGACAAGGCGGCAAGCACAAGAACCAGCCATAGCATTATTCGGGCCGTGGAATTCTGTCGTTTCATAGTTCACCTTGCATAGACCGAACGCCAGTTGAGACTCTATCGGAGGGCCTGCACTGTGCTTTTGTATATCTGTCGCTGCGCGATGTCCAGAGCGAGTTGAACTAAAGGGGGCGGGCTATGCCATGGCTTCATGCCGACGATGGGGGGCCTAGTAGTTGCACCAAAGGTTTTCAGTCATGCGTCGCTTCTCCCTGCCGCCGGCGGCATTGTTCGGCAGATCGAAGCTGTGCAGCGCCCAGCCGTGCCGAATCATCCGGTCCATGTACACGGCATGCTTGTATCCCGAAAGCATGAACTTGCCCTTGATGCCGCCCAGGAGGTCGAGCAACTGGCAGTGATCATCCAGGCTCATCTCGAAGGCGTAGGCATCGGTCGAAACACGGGTCTCATGCAGATAGGGCGGATCGATGTAGAACAGCGTGCCGGGCCCGTCTTCGCGTTTGATAATCCTCAGCGCCGGCAGGTTCTCAATCATTACCGGTTGCAACCTGGCATGCACATTCAGCAGCCGCTCGAGCGCGCCGAGCCATTCCGAAGCGTTGCCGTTGATGCCGCGACGGAGCCGGTTCCTGGAGAGCAGGGTGAAGCCTTTGAAGGTGCCTGCCCTGGACTGCCGGCAGCGGACGAAGAAAGCCCAGGCCAACATGACGGGATCTTGGCAGACTTCAGGCCCGATGGTGCAGGCATCCTCAAAAACTTCCCTGGAGAACGGCGTCGCCTCGGCCATCCGCTTGAAGTCGGCGAACCATTCTGGCGACCGGAGCACTTTCCAGAACGTGGTTAACTCGCCGTTGATGTCGTTGACAACCTCCGACACGCCCTTATGTGGCGGGAGCCAGAGCGATTCGTCGTTTGGATCGCGGGCGAATAGAACAGCGCCGCCGCCGAAGTAGGGTTCGACGTAGTGAAGGTGTCGTGGCATCAACGCGATGATGCGATCGGCGAGGTAATGCTTTCCGCCGTGCCATTTCAAAACCAGTTTACTGGACATGGCTCCACGTCCTTCTCCAGGCAAGAACGATGCGAGGTCATTGCGGCAGTGTACAGTTTGCATCGTCAGGGCGCAAGGCGTGATCTGGAGTTTGGAGTCTGGCAAACTGCTAAGGCGCCTTCAATCTCTCCCGCAAACCACTTCGCGATCCGCAACCAGGCGGTCATGCTCGGGCCTTCCTAGCGTGTCACTTCTCAGGATCTTCCCTCTTGGCCCGAGATATTCGCTCGAATTCCGGGCCTGGCAGCGCTCGGTGCGGAAAACGAAGCTGCGGCCCAGCCAGGAACCGCAAGAAGCGCGGTCCACGTAGGCGACTTGGTGCCCGTTACTCCGTGCACAGCTATCGCCGCTGCTTGCGAGAAAGCCGGTGTTCCGCATTGGCATCCAAACCAGCTCCGTCATACCAAGGCGACGGAGATCCGCCGCGAAGAAGGTCTCGACGCAAGCCGTGTCGTGCTCGGGCATCGGTCCCCGCAGATCACTGAGACTTACGCGGAGATCGATACCAAGAAGGCAATCGAGGTGATGGCGAAGATGGGGTAGAGTCCCCCGTGTCGGCCGGGGAAGCTAAGCCCCGGTCGGCGTGTTCCAACTTGAAAAGGTTTGATACACCCGTCCATCTCATCTCAATAAACTAGCACCACGGCGGCTAGGCCCGTACAGCCGAAGAGCGCTCGTCTCAGCGCCTGCCGCCGATCCTCTTTTTCGAGACGCCAGCGCGAGACCCTGGCAGTGGCGACGTTCGATCTGATTCGAGGGCAGTTAAGTCTTGCGTTAGTCAATGCCGAACGAATCACGTTACTATCTCACGCGATTCTAGATGGCCACGGTGTAGACCATCTTCTTGATGAAATTGGCGTACTGGTTCGAGACTTTTCGCATATCAACTCCCAGGTAATGCGTCTCTTCCCCGGGAACGAATTTCTTGCCGCTGAATTACGACACGAATTGGAGTGCGTACAAACCGATGCCGTTGCGATGGGAGAATGGCTGATCGTTGCTCACCGACAGCTTGAGCGACTGTATAAGCGGGCGCTCGCTCAGCCAGAGTTGCAATTCGGGCATTCGTATCAAAATGCGAAAGAGCGAGCCTACCACGAGTCGAACAACCGACAGTATAGGGTCCGGCAATCGTGCAGGCGCGCCAACGACGTGGCTGGCAGGGTTTGCGGGGAGGTCGATAGAGCGATTGAAATACAGCCCTCACCACCAGCCAGCGGCGCGGCTGATAAGAAACCAGACGTTAAAGATACTGCTTCAGGGTTGGGCAAAACAGAAAAAGCCGTTTTGGCCATCATCAAGTCGCAGCCAAAAGGCAACGGCATCAACGGCAAAGAGATTATCAAGAAGCTGAAGGACAAGGGAATCCTCATCGCCGAATCGTCCTTAAGAAAGCACATCCTTCCCAAACTTATTGCGGGTCACGGCGTGGTTAATCACCGCGCGGCAGGCGGCTACTTAATTCCCTGATTCTCGCGTCATTTTCACGTCTCTTGGCCATATAGCGCTATATAGCGCCATATGGCGCAGTGTGCGCGTAATTCCTTTCTCCGATTGAGCTAACTACGATTGCTGTGACAAGCAGAAATTTACCCACCGTGGCCACGGTTCGCGGCCAACGCCACGGGGGGGGCAATCGAAAGGGGTGCAGTCCGATGGACGCCAGGAGATAGCGAGCTGGGCATGGATGCCCGCCCCGCTCAAAAGTGGAACGGTGGCTGAGCGGCAAGGCAGGCGGCTTATAACCGCACATCGGGGAATGGCAAGGTTTCCTAGGCCCAACCCGTATCCCGCGTGGGTTCGATCCCCACCCGTTCCGGTAGGAATCATCCGTGCATCGTACTAGACCCGACGTTTGCCATTCAAGGCACGTTTCGCAGCGGCGTTCCAGGGTGAGCCGCATCCATTCGGATCGGTCCATCCCGAGCGCCTTTGCCGCCTGCTTGCTCGGCGAGCGCGGCGCGCACAGCCCAGGAAGTCGAGAGCCATATCGACAAAGCCGGTCCAGGCCCGCTCGGAGAACGCGAACGCGAAGCTTGGCGGGCCGTCGCGTCGGCGCTGTCACAAAGCCGTCGCTTCAATCCGCTTCCTCGCCAGTTCGACCTGTGACTCCCTGAAATCGACACCCACGAACCGCCGCCCCAACCGATTCGCCACGGCCGCGGTGGTCCCCGACCCCAGGAACGGATCGCAGACCAGATCGCCCGGCCGAGTCAGCACCTTGACGAATGGTTCGATCAATTTTTCCGGGAATGGGGCCTCGCCGGCATGAGCAAGCTTAGAGCCCATGTGTCCGCCGGCTACGGTCACGCGGAATACGTCACGAGGCCGGGCAAGATCACTCTTAGGATAGCCATTGCCCAGCCGTCTCGCTCCATTTGCGGAGCGCTGTCGAAATCGGCCGCCGGCCTTGTACCTCGGCGGCTCTGCGATGGCCCGCCAGTCGAAATGAATCGTCGCCCCTGGCTTCTTGAACGCCAGGACGGGTTCCCAATCGTTGCCGAACCAGTCCCTGCGATTCGGCGGTGCGTTCTTGTGCCAGATGCAGGAGCGGTCAGACCAGCCGCCGCGTTTGTACCATTCCCAGACCAGGCCCTCGCACGCCAGCAGATAGCGGCCATCGCGTACCGCTCCGTTTGCAACCCAGAGCACCATGCCGCGGCAGACCCGTACCGCGGCCGCGGTGACCTGCAGCATCCAATCAAGCCAAGCATCCAGCCGAAGTCGTCCCCTACAAGATCCTGCCAGCGGCCGTGGGGTCCGTCAACGAAGTGGTCAGCTCACGCTTGAGGTTGTTCAACGCAGGGCGCTGAGGCCGAGCCGCGTGGGCCTCGTCCCATCCCTGGAGGGCGCAGAACGCCTTGCAGCAACTAATTGCCAGCATAGCGACTTTACAGCAAACACCCAACGAGAGCGCTGCAAAAAGCGGTGGAACCATTTCGCAAGGAGCCGCAACGGACGTGGGATTGCAGCAAGTAATCGAGGCGTGGCCGACGCTGCGCGAGCAGATCCGTCAAGCGATCCTCAATCTTATTTGGCGACCGGTTGATGCGTCGGTCGATCGACTTGACCGACGCGCCACCAGCTCTTGCGCAGTCTCTCACCAATCAGGGCTGCGTTCGATCAGCAGTACCATCTTTGCCATTCTTTTTGCAGGCGGTTACCTTTGAAGTGAGTAGGCTTGGCCGCCGTGGCCAGGCATTAGCGCATTTGTCAGGGGAAAGGAAAGGATTTGCCATGCAAGAACAAGAGGCTAGGCGCCACGAAGCAGCTCGCTTAACTCAGCGTTACCGAGGCATGCTAGTTGCTTACCGATCCGGGACGGGAGAGGCATGGGGGAAGATTCAATCGAATTTCTGGGTCGAGGATGGCTGTATCGTGGTCCGAATCCAAGGTGAACCTGAGCCCGTTCCGGTTAGCCAGATCTGCCTGCCAGAACATCAACCGGGCGTTTTTCCGCGCGGCCAATAATGGCGACAGAGGCCCAGGGCTGGAACCAGGAGGGCCGCGGATCGGCCGCAGCGCAGTTTAGGTCCGCAGATTTTCCTTTTTGGCCTTTCGCAGGTCGAGCCGGGAGGCGACCCACGACGTGGCCACAAGGAAGCCGTAGCCGACCAGCGGGCCCATCGCGACATGCCCCCACGTAAGACGGTCGGGCAGGTTCCCGGTCAGCTGGGCAGCGATCAACATTGGGTAGGCAACCGCCATCCCCAAGAGGCAGCCAACGAGCATGAAACGGAGCTCTCGCCTCAAGTCCCGCCGAAGCTTGTCTACGTCAGACTCCATCGCGCACCCCAATTATCAGCCTGATCGTCCCCATTGACAGGGCACCGATCAGCACATAACAGAGCCGCATCGTCAGCACGCTAACGGCTGCCGGACTGGCTGGTCCATCCACAACAATTCCTGGAGGGCGTGGAACGCTTCGCCGCAACACGCTCTCAAGATAACGACTTGCGGCAAACAAGCAGAGACGGCGCTGCAAAAAGCGGTGCAGCAGGTTCCGGAACCGGTTCGCGGGAGTCGCAATGGACTCGGGATTGCAAGAAGTGATTGCGGCGTGGCCTGCGCTCCCTGAGCGCAGATCGGGTTCCGCGAACTTGCTACTTGCGACTGGCGTCTATACTTACGGGAACGTAGGTGCTGCGACGGGTGACTCAGCGAACGAGGGGACGGTCATGACCACGGTAACGCCGGATTCAGCCTTCATGGACGTAAACCGATTTGGCTCCGTCCTGGAGGAGTTTGCGTCCGGTGATGACCGAACCGCCGCGATCCTTGGGGCCTCGCTGGTTGACGACAGCTTGGAGCAGGCGCTGCGGTTCTACTTGCGGCATAACGAGCAGGGTGTCCAGCGGCTTTTCGAGGAGGGGGAGCCTGCGCTGGGCACGCTCAGCGCCAAGATCGACCTGTGCGCGGCCTTGGGGATCATCGGGCCGGTTACTTACAAGGACCTCGGGCGAGTCCGGAAGGTCCGCAACCTGTTCGCCCACAAGATGCTGATGAAGAGTAAGGGGCCGGCATTGGAGAAGGCGTCGTTTGGCATCCAGCAAATAGCCGACCTCTGCAACGCGCTTGTGTTTGTTTCGCAGCACATGGACCTGACGCGGTTTGGCACGGGCCCGCGGTCGCGGTACATGCAGACATGCGTGACAGTTGCCATGCTGTTGTTCGGTTACGTCAACGCGTCGCAGGGCAAAGAGAAGCTGATGGCGTCCTTGCCATAGGGGGCCTCACGATGAGGTTTGGACGAAGCAATTAAGGCTGGAGAATGCGATGGGTCGCAAGAAAATGCCGTGCTACTACTGCGGTGGTGCGTTTGATTCGAGAGAACACGCCCCGCCTCAGTGCATGTTCAACGGATACGAATGCGACAGCATAACCGCACCGTCATGCATTAAACACAACTCACGGAAGAGTGGCTCCGATCAGGCGATAGTCAGCGCTCTGCTCATGCCCCTTGCTGGCTTCGACGGCCGCTTCCCTTTGGACCCAGAGGTGAACGCTGCGATCGAGCGAGCACGGTCAGCCTTTGAGTACGCCAAGCGAAGCGCGCTAGACGTTCCGCTCCTGAAAGATCCGCCAAAAGGGAAGCCTAATCTTCCGAACGTGTCGTACCTGCAGCCGACAGTCAACATCAAGGCATGGGTGAAACAGCTTACTGCTGCCATAGTCTGGAATGCCCTTCGGAAGCGTGATTCCTCTATCGATTGGGATGACGTAGCTGCCTGGAGCGCCGAGTGGATGGAGAGCGACGATTCATCATCCGTTTCCAGAGCTGACGCAGTGGCAGTCATAAAGGAGAAAAAAGCGCTAAAGGCCCAGCTCGATGAATTGTCCTGGGCCGAGGGATGGTCAGCCCACCCGCGACCTTATCCTTGGGTCATCTACCGTTTCTGGCTGCACTTCAAACCAGAAGAGGTGATCTTCAAGCACCAATTCTACAGTCTGTATACGTGGTACGCGTGGGTGTCCGGCGTCAGCGATGCAACGGCGGATGCCCTTCGTTCAAAGCTTCCCGTCAAGGGGACGGCCTGACCGATTACCCGCAGCCCGCTCACCCCCGTCGTTGGAACTCACTTTTGCGCGTCGGTCCGACATCCATGAGGAAGCCTCTGTTAAGACCGGAGCAAGACGAGCACGGGACTTCCCAGACAGGCGAGTACGACCTTACCGTGGAGATCGACGGGGACTGCGCCACGCTCTTTGACGACATGAAGCATGTTCGGCGGTATCCCAAGGCCACGGACCGGACCCAGGGGCAGAAGGACGCCAGGCGGTGGAAGGATAAGGATTTCAAGGCGTTCATGGCGAAATACGCCGATCTGGAGAAGGCATGGATGATGAAAGAGCCGCAACAGCAAGAGCCGGATGAGCCTGTCCGGGATAAGGGGAAGGAGCGGGTCGAGGTGGCGATTCAGCGGTTGCTCGACGAAGCCAAAGAAGGGCTTTGACCGGCACGCAACCGCGTAAGCCTGAACCCGCCCCAAGACGCTCGTCTTTGCTCAACCATGGCGCGTCACTTGCCATTGCCCCACGGGCTGCCTAGGCCAGAAGAATCAAGCGCATGGGGCGCTTGAGCGGAAGATTCCCATGGAGAATTGCCATGCGTAAATCCATCAGCCTGATTATTGCAGCGGCCGCCGCACTGGCCATGTGGACGGGAGTGCAAGCGGATGGCGAGAAAGGCCACGGCTCAGACAAGAATCATGTCATGATGCGCCCCGACGACATCAAGTGGAGCCCAGGGCCGTCGAGCCTTCCGGCTGGTCCCAGCGTTGCCGTGCTGACGGGCGATCCGAGCAAGGCTGGCCCTTATGTGCTTCGTGTCAAGATGCCCGACGGCTACAAGATCCCGCCGCACTGGCACCCCACGGATGAAAACGTTACTGTCATCCAAGGCACGTTCATGGCGGGCAAGGGCGAAAAGTTCGACGCCGAAGCTTCTGAGTCCTTGCCGGCCGGCTCGTTCGTGCGCATGCCCAAGGAAATGCGCCATTTCGCCTGGGCCAAGGGCGAAACCATTGTCCAGGTCCACGGTACCGGGCCGTTTGAGATCAACTACGTTAATGCCGCGGACGACCCAAGGAAGAAATGACGGCGTTTGTGGCCACACACCACCTGAGTTCCGCGTTTGTGTCACACCAGCAGCGTGTGGCGAGTGCGATTGGCACAGAATTTAATCAGGCACGATAACGCGAGGGACTATAGCAAGAGTGGTCACGCATTGTCGGCGGGTGCGTCAGCCAGGAGACCGGACAACGTGCGAACACACAGGCGAAGTTGTGCCACGATCCTTATATTGGGCGGATTGATTCTGGCTGTAATCTTACTCGTACTTATCTCGATCCTCTTGTTTGGGAACAATGCTTGAAATTTTCCCCCTCGGGAGTTTTTCAAAGGACGCGAAGGCGCCAACGGAAGTGATGCGAAAGGCCGCCTGTGGGCCACATTTGTACGGACAAACCGGCTGTGTTTGGGGTCGAATGGGGCGTTGTGGTACAGTTGTCCGTTAGAACGGCGGCGGACCCGTTCAGAGACGCTTGGCGCGGGTGGCCGAAGTCCAAGGGGATATGGCCGCCGTGCAAATGTTCGGCGCCCAGTAAAATCCGGGAAAACGCCGCTGAAAACGCTTGCCGGTAAAATGTTTGGCGCCATGTTCGGCGGTGCAGCAGCTATTTCCGCCGAACACCCGTCAACCACTCCGCCAGCGCGGCTCCAGACGGCCTGCCGGTCTTCCTCATGTCCGTTCGGCATTACTCGACCTCCCTACCTTGCGCTGTCGAAGATGCCAGGCAAAGCTCTCTCCCACTCCTTCCACAGGCGGGCGTGGGCAGCTCGCGCCGCCCGACGCCGCCGGACTCGTTCTTGAAGTGCGGGGCAGCAGGTTACGTCGTGCGACCCGGATAAACCGGTAGTGCGTCCTGTAGCTGGCCTGCCCCGCAGATTCTCACGCATTGCTGAATTCCCGCTTCCAGGGTGTTTGAGAAAGAAACCTAGCCGACTGCTCGAAGAACGGTCAAATCAGGGCGCCGGTAAGCGCCCCTATTGGCTTCGGGGTGTTCGAGCGTGACGCTCGAACACCTTTTGGTCCGCCGGCTGGCGATTTGCCATTAACAAGAACGAAACCTAGCCGACTCTTGAGAGCGCGGTCAAATCGGGGAGATATCCCACCTGACTCTTTTGCATTTTACAGGGGGGACTATATTCTAGTGAAATGCGCCTGGTTCAAACCAGACGCGCCGAACAGCTGCATAGGACAGTCTGCTAAAATTCACGAGGCAAAGCGTCATGCTGACCGCAGAACAAAAAAAGCAGTTCAACGACCAGGGCTACCTGATCATTCCAAATGTTCTGACTCGCGACCAAATCAGGTCACTCCGCGAGTTTTTTCGGCCGAAATTCGACCTGCCGCCGGATTCGCGGCTTCCGGGAGATTCTGATGGATACCTGTTTCTCCCGTTCAGCCGCTACCCCGAGGTGCGCTGGCTGTTCTTCCATGAGCCGATGCTTCAAGTGCTGAAGTCTCTGTTTGGCGAGCGGCTTGCTGCTACCCCGGACGACGCTGTTCATCTTAACGGGTTCGGCCGCTGGCACAGGGACACGACGTCTCCCGAGCTGGACGGACATAGGTTCCACTACGAAGACGATTACCTGGTTGTCACCGTGGCTTACTATCTTCAAGACAACACGCCAGAGTACGGCGGTGGTCTGGACATTCAGCCGGGCACACACCTGGCGCGCACGGATTGCTTTGTCGCCCAAAGAAAGGAGCGTATGCAGAAAGCGCAGCCCGGTGTCTTGCAGAAAGCATGGCGCAAGCTGAGCGGGAGCAAGGAGACACCTGGTGAATTTGAGCTACCGGACCCCAAGAATGTTCTTTCTGTTCCCAGCAAGGCGGGCGACCTCGTGGTTTTTGATTGCCGAATTCACCATCGAGCAACGCCCGCACGTGAGAAAACGTCATCCAGGGAGCACGAAAAGATCGCCATCTTCGAGACGTATAGCCGCGACAATGCCCATGCTTCCGCGAGCGCGAATTACAGCCGCGGACGGAAAGATTACCTGCACTTGAAGGACTTCTCCTGGCCCGCGGATTTCCGCAAGCAAGCTGAAGCAGCCGGTATCCGGCTGGTTTAGTTCCCCGCGATGGCAGCAGGATCGCCTGACTTTTTGTCTTTGTAAACGGCCTGCAGGATCTGGTTGGCCACGATTGGCCGGCAATGTCCCCGGTCGTAAAAGTTGCGCATGTTCTCCGTGAACCTGTTCACGCCCGTGCAATCGCAAATGCGCCCTTTCCCGAAGATCGTCTGAAGGGCCTCCCAATCCTGGGGGTTCAGGGCAATCTGGTCGTAAACAGGAGGGATTACAATCTTGCAATCGGTGCCGTGCTTGGCAAAAATCGCAGCCATCTCTTCCAGGTATTTGCGCTGCAAGTCGCCGATCACCGGTTCTCGGATCGGCTCCCCGGGCGGTCTCGTGACGGCGAATAGTTCTCTGCGCCGGCGGTAGAATTCATCGCTGTCGGACTGGAGCAATCGTTCTTCCGCTTCGAAGAAGTAGTCGTTGCAGGCCGGATCGATGCGGACTTTGCCGGGCGGGATATCGAAGATGCCCTGCATGTAGGGCCGGACCTTGCCCGAGAGCCTGTAGTCGATGTACTTGAGAATGAACACGCTCGTGAAGCACGTCTGAAGGTACACGACTTCAAAATTCGCCCAGCCTTCTCCGGAAACCTCTGGGTGAAGGATGTGCAGGTGATCCTGTCTGCTCGTCACATCGCCAAGCTTTGACGGATCGAAGATGATCAGCAGGTGCTTTAGCTGGAGGCCGAGGCGATCCAGGAACTTCACCTTGGAGTAGATGCCATAAAGGTTTTCATTGGCAGCCGGGTAATGAAAGGGCCGCGCGCCCGGCAGGTGCTTCTGCAATTCGTCGCAATGGAACGGAAACGACGTGGAGCTGCCGAGGATGAAAGTATCGAAAGGCGTTTGCTTGTAGCGGTGCAGCAACATCTCCGTGGACACGTAATCGTGATTGAGCTCATAGGGCTGTTCGTCGAAGTAATTGCCGAAGTCGTGGCGGTAGATCACCCGGAACGGGTCGCAGACAGCGATGACCGCCAGAAGGGCAAGTAGCGGGAGTCCCATCAAGAACAGCTTCAGGAATAAGCGGCAAACCTGCGATCGGGTTATGCTTCCCATCGGAACCACCGGCCTAAAACTGAAAATAGATGAACTGGTGGTAGCCAGTCTTCCAGAAAAACAAGGTCGCGTAGACGACCGCATAGTAGGCGGTCCACCTCACGAGCGCGGGCTGCCGGGCAAGGACATCGCGCACGCGGCTATATTTTTGCATCAGGTGCCCGGCTTCCATGACGAGCACGGCAAGCAAGGCGATGATCATGTCGGTTCTGCCCAGGAGCAGCGGCTCTAAAGCGACTCCCGGCCGTGGGCTGGAGCCGAAGGCGAACAAATGGCTCACGATGTAGAGGGCCTGGGACAGCGAAGGGGCTCGGAAGAAAATCCAGGCGAACGCAACCAGATTGAAGGTCAAGAAAACCCGAAGCAAGTTGTGCAAGGCCGGCGCGCGGTCCAGACTCAGGAGCGAGGTCAGGCGTTGTCGGATGTTCTGCGTCCAGAGAGAAAAGATCAGGTAGAAGCCGTGAAAGGCGCCCCAGATGACGAAGGTCCAGTTGGCCCCATGCCAAAGCCCGCTGACCAAGAAGACAAAGAACAGATTGAAGTACCAGCGCGGTTTGCTGATGCGGTTACCGCCGAGTGGGATGTAAAGGTAGTCCCGGAACCAGGTCGAAAGCGAAATGTGCCAGCGCTTCCAGAACTCGGCGATTGAGGAGGCATGGTACGGACTCCTGAAGTTTTCCATGAGGCGGAAGCCCATGACCTGGGCGGCTCCCAGCGCGATGTCGGTATAGCCGGAGAAGTCGCAATAGATCTGGATGGCGAAATAGTATGTCGCGAGCAGGAGCGCCGCGCCCGAGTAACCCTCGGGACTATCGTAGACTTGGTTGACCGCCTCTGCCAGGCGGTCGGCAATCACCACCTTCTTGAAAAGCCCCCACGCCATGAGCTTCAGACCGTCCGTAACGCGCTGGTAATCGAAGGAATGCTTGTCGAAGAACTGGTGAAGCAGGTTCTGCGGCCGTTCGATAGGGCCGGCAACGAGCTGCGGGTAGAACATGACGTACAGCGCGTAAATTCCCAGGTGCCGCTCCGCCCGCTGCCTACCGCGGTAGACTTCGATGGTGTAGCTGATCGACTGGAAAGTGTGGAAGGAGAGGCCTACCGGCAAGATGATCGACAAGTTCGCCACCGGCCAGGAGAAGCCGAGCGCCTCGGCCAGGTGGTGGATGTTGTCGTTGAGAAAATTGAAGTACTTGAAGAAGCCGAGCACGCCGATGTTGGCGACCAGGCTCAGGATGAGAAAGAGCTTCCGTTTGACGCCAGCGGCATTCTCGATGAGGAGACCGGCGATGTAGTCGACGCCGATCAGGAAGAAAAGAATGAGGATATAAGCAGGGATAAGCGCCATGTAGAAGTAGCAGCTTGCCGCGAGAAGCAAAGCCCAGCGGTAACGATGGGGGAGCAGGAAATAAAGCGTAGTGACGACCGGGAAAAAGATCAGGAAGTGGAGCGAGTTGAACAGCATGGCACGGGCTGGCGAAGGCGAGGGCGGTGCCCCTAGGTGTCACTGGCCGTCGATTTACCTTATCGGGGAGCAACCAGGGGCCGAGGCATGCATCCCGGGTGGCTGACCTGCATTCCGTGGTCGTGCAGACGAGTCCAACCATGATATTAGATGCTGGGGGGCCCAGCAAGGGAAGCAGTGTAGGAAAACGGTCCGATGCCAGAGCGCAAGCAAGGCTAGCGAGTGAGCCGGTTCTTCGGTACTCTGGGCGTATCCCAGCGCCACCCGACCGGAGCGCAGCTGATGAACCTCTCTGGCATCTCCGCCCGAATCGACCGGCTCGACAAACTTTGCCGTGCGTTACAAAGAGGAAGATCCGAAATGCTCGGCCCTTTTTATGGAACGTAGCTCGGGTTTCTGGCCGTCAAAAAGTTCGCGCTTTGTGTGTTCACCTCGTTCAGCCGCCTCAAAAGCTTCTTCCCAGGACATACCCTGGCCGAACGCTTCAAAGTCAAACCAGCTTCTGCGTATTCCCACGGTGTAGGGCATTGCCCAAGGTGGCAGCCATTCTTGATGGTGGATGACGTTGCCTTTCTTGCCCCAGCGTCGGCGAGCTTCTTGAAGTGCCTGTTTGTCAGTCATGTCTTGCTGCCTATCAAGGAGGTGCGAGCGTGCCAAGTTGGCTGGGGCAGCACCAGCCTTACAAGCGTTGATTAAACCATCCGTGGAAAAAAAAAGCCGCGCCCTTGACGTACATGGTGCGGGCGCGGCTCCAACAGAGAAGGGCAAAATTCGAGTCTAATGGATTTCGGATTGCAGTCAAGCAAAATGCCATGACTAGCGGCGCGGTTCCCCTTCTCTTCGCGAGGAAACGAGGGCCGCGCTCTCTGCGCAGGGGAATTGGGGAGCGAGGTTTTGTTCAAGTCGCTTCGCATTCGTCCGGTTCTTCCCGGCGCACGCCGTCAGCAGACAAGCCCTCTTGCATGCCTTGAAAGACAGGATGCCTCACGTGGCCGTCGCTGGTCCAGCACAGGAACGAAATCTCACAAACCAGCTCCGGCCTGACCCAGCGGACGATCTTGTTTGGTTTCGGGTTTCGCTTGAAAGGGCAGGCATCTGCTATCAGCGGCTCCAGTTGCTCGCGCACCTCGGCGAGCGTCCACTGATTGAAGCCGCTACCGGCGCTGCCGATGTAAACCAACTCCTTGCCTCGGTAGATGCCGAGAAGTAAGGCGCCCAGCCGGCTCCTGCTTCCGCGTTCGAGGGCAAAGCCGCCAATGATGGCCTGCTGACGTAGCTGCGTCTTTACCTTGAGCCAGGCCCGGCTGCGTTCTCCGGCCACGTATTTGCTCGTGGCCAGCTTCGCGACCATCCCCTCGACCTGCCGCTGTGTGACCACTTCAAAGAAAGCCGTGCCGCGTTCCGCGATATGCTCGCTAACCTTCAGGCCCGGCACGTCGGCGACAAGCCCCGCGAGCAACTCCTTGCGGTGAAGCAACGGGAGTCCGCGCAGGTCGTGGCCGTCCAGGTAGAGCAAATCGAAGACGTAATAAGCCAGCACACCCTGCCGCGTGCCGTGGTTCTGCAAGAGCTGAAACTGTGCCTTGCCTTCTCGGTCCAGGATGACGATTTCGCCATCGAGCACAGCGTCATGGTCGAGTTTGGCAAGCGAGGCGGCGATCGTTCGGAGCTGATTGGCGATCCCCATTCGGACGTGCCCGCCGACAAACACCGGTGCCCCTTTGGCGTGGAACGAGACGAATTCGAGCGGAGTACCTTTCTTCCCGGTTGCGTAGTTCTTCCCCCGGAGGCAGTGGTCGAGGAACTCCCGCAGGAACCGGCCGCCGCCTGCGGTGTCCGGGCCGCCCACCCGAGCCGTCGGCAAGGCCCGGCGGACCGCCTCCGTGGCGTGGTCATGGAGCTTGCGGAACTCATCCGGGGTGCCCTGCCAGTAACCGATGTTTGGTTCGTTCCAGACCTCCCAGTACCAGGACTCGACTTCCTTCCGGCCGTATCGAGTCACGCAATGCTTCGTCCACTGAAACGCCAGTTCGGCCCACTTAAGGTAATCCTTCGGCGGGTACGACCAGCCGGTGTAAATCTCGTCGTATCGGGACTTCGGAGTCCACTTGTGCTGGTACGGCTCCGGCTTGACCGACAGCGCTTTGGGCATGAACCCGATCTGGACATAGGGTTTCACGCTCCGTTCGATGTAAGCGTCGAAAATGCGGTCGAGGATGGTCCAGTTGTAGACGGGGTTGCCTTGAGCGTCCTCCTGGTACGCCCCGGTCGAGCCCCACTTCAGGGCCGGCTTGCCATGGCCCGAAGTGAGCAGGTTGTGCGTCCGGAAATACGCTTGTTGTGGACCAAGTCTGCCAAGTTCGAAGAGTAGCTTCCTGCCGTCCTGCATGTAGGCGTAGTTTGGCTCGTCGGCGCCGAAGAACCGCCAGATCGGCTTGAGTTCGCCCCGGGCCTGGTCCGCGCGGACGGTGACCGAAACCGCCCGCGTCTCGTTCGCGCGGTCCGCAGAAGTCTCTGGTGCGTTCAGTGCCAGCGTCCCAGCCGCAAACCCGGTCGCTTTCAGAAACTCGCGCCGCTGCATCGCCCACCTCCGTTCATGGGATCTGGGGGAGACCCCCGATCACTTGCCGATTCCGGCCGACAGCGGCTCGGCATAAGGAACGAGCGCGGCGATGCGGACTTTGTTGCCGACCGGTTCCCATGGGTTATCGACGCGAATTGTGTTCAACGCCCGCCGCCTCGCGCAAATGCTCATCCAGCCAGCCGACCCATCTGCGGTAAAGGTCCTTCTGCCGGACTGGGTCGCCAGGAAAATGGCCCGACACGGGGAATGCGACGAACTTCACCGGCACGCCATTGTCCTTCAGCGCGTGGTAGAGTTGGTACGACTGCGTGATGGGCACACGGGCGTCACCCGTGGTGGACATGATCAACGTCGGCGTGCGAATGTTGCGGGCATATGTTATCGGCCCCTGCTCACGGTAGATTTTAGCCAGGTCGCCGGTCCACGGCGAACCGCCGAAGTTGTACCGGGCTTGCACAT
>Ga0185299_10000871_pt1 | contig 70183 bp, 61 predicted proteins | sample PaiPotPPA55metaG_FD_128002 | JGI IMG/M metagenome (GOLD analysis project Ga0185299, IMG submission 128002) | Iron sulfur acid spring bacterial and archeal communities from Banff, Canada, to study Microbial Dark Matter (Phase II) - Paint Pots PPA... ... | reverse complement strand
TCCGGCGGGACCGAGATCAGCTGCTCGACGTGGGCCCCGGCGAGCATGGTTCAGGAGCCTTCGCTGCTGCTGGCACGGCTGCCTCGCACACCGAGCGTGGTGAGTATGTCAGCACACTGTGTCATGCACACTTTCTTCGGCGGATCCCGCGGGCTGACGCTGAAGTCCGGGGCGTTGACCACCGAGGAGGTCGAGGCACTGGAGTCGGCGTCTCCGCACGAACCGGCGATAGCGGCGGGCAAGCACGAGCCGGCCGTGCTCGATGACGGCGATCGGCGGATGCTCGCGGTGCTGGGCCGGGACGGGCGTGCCGAGTTGGCGGAACTGGCGACGGCGACGGGCTGGTCGCAGAGCACTGTTCGGCGCCGGCTGGCCCAGCTGCGCGCGAGCGGTGCGGTGTTCCTGGATGTCGAGTACGACTACCGGATCTACAACCTCATGACCCGCGTGCTGCTGTGGGCATCGGTGGCGCCGGCCGAACTCGAGTCCGCGGGACGCGCGCTGGCGGAACATCCCGAGGTCGCGTACGCGTGCGCGACGACCGGCGTGACGAATCTGCACGCCGTGTTGATGTGTCCGGACCTTCATTCGCTCTATACGTATCTGACGACGCGGGTGGCCTCGCTGGGCGTTCGGCAGGTGGAGACATCGCCGATTATGCGCGCGCTCAAGGGTCCGGCGACGGTGCACGCACCCAGGTGAGGGAGTCGGCTTGCCTGGGCGATCACGCGAAGGTTATCCTTGTATTACTGCAATTTATGATTTGTACTAATACATTGGAGGCGTCCGCTGTGTCCTCGACCACCATCGTCTCGCCGCCGTTCGAGCGTCACCCTCTCGTGCCCGCGTCGCCCTGGCTGGAGGCGCCGACGATGACGGGGCGGCATGTCGTCCTCGAGGCGCTGCGGCCGGAGCACTCCGCAGAGCTCTTCCATGCCCTGGACGACGAGGAGATCTGGCGCTACATCCCGAGCTCGCGGCCCGCGGACGAGGAGCGGATGGCCGCGCACGTCACGGGAATTCTGCGCGGCTGGGCGCTCGGGAAACGGGTGCCGTGGGTGTATCGCGATCCGCGGACCGGCTCGCTGATCGGGACGTCGAGCTACAGCCCGGCGGAGGAGAAGCTGCTGTCGGTGCATATCGGCGGCACGATGACGGCGCGTGCCTGCTGGCGGACCGGGGTCAATTCCGAGGCGAAACTGCTGATGATGTCGCGGGCGTTCGAGACTTTGGGCGCGGTGCGGGTCGAATGGCAGACGGATAATCTCAATCTGCGGTCACAGGCCGCGGTCGAGCGGCTCGGTGCCACGAAGGAGGGCGTGCTGCGCAGCCACAAGCCGCGTGCGGACGGGTCGCGGCGGGACTCGGTGTTCTACGGGCTGCTCGCGAAGGAATGGCCGGAGGCGAAGCGGCGGCTGCTCGCCCGGCTCGCCGCGCACGACCGAGCGCAGGAGCGGGAGAGGGAGACGGACGGGGCGGGACTGGGTACGGGCGGAGCGGGGCCGGGCGCGAGACCTGGCAGGGCCGGGCGTGAGCCGAACACGGTTGGGCGCGAGACCTGGCAGGGCCGGGCGTGAGCCGAACACGGCTTCCCATGCGGCCGAGCAGGACCGATGCGGGCCGAACGCGGTTGAGCGGGACCGGCGGGGATCCGAGGGTTGTGACCTCGGATCCCCGCCGGACATCCACGCCTGGGGCCTGCGCTCAGGGCGCCGCGGCTCAGAAGTCGCCCTACTGGTTCTTGCGCTGCTTGAAGAGGCGGATCAGGCGGCGGATGAGGAAGATCATTTTTGCTCCTGGTTTTTCGAGGGCTTATCCGGTTCGTTGTGGCAACCGTACGGCGGCGCAGGCGGCGTGTCCTCGACCCTGGAGTTGACTTCGGGGTCGAGGTGGGACCACGTGCCGCCGACCGCAAGTCCTAGTACCGCGCTCCTACGACTCCTACGACCCCTACGACCCCTACGACTTCCACAACCTACGCCTTTGCGTGCTGGTGCGGTCCGCGCAGGGCCAGCCACCAGCAGATGCCCGCGAGTGGCAGCTCCACCAGCACGGCCATGGCGATGGACGAGGCGACCTGGTTCGTCGGGGTGGTCGTGCAGTCGAACCAGGCATCCGTGATCAGCAGCGCGGCGCAGGCGGCGGCGTGCGGACGCACTCGGAAGCGCCACCTTGGCACGAGCGCGTACAGGCCGGTGCGGATGAGCTGGCCGAACTCCAGCACGTCGAAGCCGACCCAGGCCATCCGGTAGTGCTGCGAGACCGCCTGCAGCGGCAGCGTGGAGTGCAGATAGAAGATCCACGGCAACAGGATCAGCGCCATCGCTATATATACCGGACCGACCCATTTGGGCATTGACGGGTGTATTCGCGTGCCGCCATTTGTCATCACACCACTGATCCTGACGTCCCTGTCTCCTGGGTTCACCGGGGTATTGTGGCGCATCCGGCCGCCGCTGCGCGCCCACCCCGGCGTCCCGTCGGCGGCGAGGTGCGCGGCTACCCGATCCGCGGGTTAAGAAGCCGTTCAGGCCGCGTTATTTGACCTCCGCTTTGTATTCCACGGCGCACGGTTTACCAGGTGCGGACAACTGTTTTGCCTGGCTTTCCGGTGACATTCAGGGTTCGGCGCCGTAGTTTCTCAGTCATCAAACAATGGATCCCGGCAGACGCGCCGCTACCCACGACGCGCCCGCTGCCGGATCCCGCCACGGAACCATCCCACACCCCATGAGGAGTTCTCCCATGCCCACAAGGAGATGGCTCGCACCGGCGATCGGCCTCAGCGCCGTCGCCCTGGCCGTCGGAACCTCGACGGCCGCCTTCGCCGCGGCCCCGCACACCGCTGCCGCCCACCACCTGCACGCCCGCGGCGATGTCATGCTCACCTCCGGAGCGCACCACCTCTCGTCCGTCTCGGCCGCGCACCACCACGGCAAGGTCGTCCTGCACGACACCAGCGACAACTGGGCCGGGTACGCCTCGACCGGCAGCTCGTACACCAGCGTCTCGTCGAGCTGGACGCAGCCCTCTGTCAGCTGCGGCAGCGAGGACACCTACTCGAGCTTCTGGGTCGGCCTCGACGGCGACGGCACGTCCTCGGTGGAGCAGACCGGCACCGAGGCCGACTGCTCCGGCGGCCAGGCCCAGTACTCGTCCTGGTACGAGATGTACCCGGCCAACCCGGTGAACTACAGCGACGACGTCGAGCCCGGCGACTCGTTCACCGCCACAGTCACCACCGACGGCTCCGGCGACTTCACGCTGACGCTCACGGACAACACCCAGAACTGGACCGAGACGCAGAACGAGACCGGCTCCTCCGCCACCGGCGGTTCGGCCGAGGTCATCGCCGAGGCCCCGTACAGCAACGGCGTGCTGCCGCTGTCCGACTTCGGCACGGCGGACTTCACCGGCGCGACCGTGGACGGCAGCGCGATCGGCGACAGCAGCCCGGCCTCGATCAACCTGGTCTCGGACGGCGGCGTGACCGAGGCGACCACCTCAAGCCTGGACAGCAGCGGCGAGGACTTCTCGGTCACCTGGGCGAGCACCGGCAGCTGAGTTCACCAACACGGGTCCGCGGGAGCGGATGAACCACAGCTTGCCGAGTGGGCGGGCCCCGGTGTCCAAGGACGGGCACCGGGGCCCGCGCGCGTCCGGAGGCTACCCCCGAGGTCCGGCGGTTCTCGGCTAGTCGTCGCAGCCGGAGTACGGCTTCGCCTCGACGGTCACTGTCTTCGCGGCCTCGACTGTCTTCGTGGCCTGAGTCTCGCTCCGCACCGGGTCGGCCGTGCCCGACGCCGCCGCGCCGTCGGGGCCGTCCGCGATCAGCGCGTAGGCGAGTTCGGGGTCGAAGGCTCCCGCGCTCGCCGCGCAGCCGTCCGCCTGGCCCGGGTCCTTGACCCAGAGGTACGCGTCGACCAGCGGATTTCCCGTGTTCGCCGTCGGCAGCACGCCGAGGGCGCGGCCGGACGGGTCGCACCACGTGCTGCCCGGGCCGTTCCCGTTGCGGCTGGTGTCCACGACGATGTGCAGGCCGCTCGGGTCGCCGAGGTCGGCCAGCACCTGCTCGTCGTAGTCGACCTCGGCGTCCGTCGGCAGGAAGTTGGAGACGTTCGAGACGATTCCGTCGGCGCTCGTCGCCACGTCGGCCTCGGCCAGCCGCTGCGCCTGGACCTGCGGCCCGTTCCAGGCCGAGTTGCCCGCGTCGAAGTACACCCGCGCGTTCGGATCCGCCTTGCGCACGGCCGATCCGGCGTAGGCGATGGCGCCGTCGCGGGCCGCCGCCTGCTGCGCGCTCAGGCAGGTCTGCAGGGACAGCGCGTCCGGCTCGACGATGACGATCGCCGTGTGATCTCCGAGCCCTGATGCGAAGGCCGCGGCCCAGGACTCGTAGCCGGCGATGGAGGGGGCGCCGTTGGGCGAACTGGTGCTGCAGTTGACCTCGGGGATGTCGTAGAGGACGAGCACGGGCACGGTGCCCTGGGCCGCGGCCTGGCCGGTGATCTGCTGAACCTGCCCGGTTATCTGTCCCGGGTCGTACTGGGTGAACCAGATGCCGGAGGGCACGTCGCCTATCCGGTTCGCTATCGCCGACTCGAGCGGATTCGCGGTGTTGTGCGTGTCCCAGTAGCCGACGGCGGAGTACGGGTCCGTGTAGAAGCGCGTGCCGCCCGGCAGGGCCCCGCCGGACTCCTGCGGCAGCCCGGCCGCGCAGGCGGAGGTGTGCGCCACCAGGATCATGGCACCGACCGTGCCCGCCACCACGACGAGCGCGCCGATGCGGACCACCCGCCCACGCGGCAGCCCACGTCCGCCGACCCGGGGGCGCCCTCGCATCCGTCGCATACCAGCATTCTCTATCATGCCGGTGTGAGAGCATCCGGCACTTTCAAGGTAGTCGCGTTCACGCCCACCGAACTTTCCCCCGAGCCGGCCGTGCCGACCGGGCTCCCGGTGGGCGTCTCCACGATGGAGAAGCGCTACGAGGGCGAGGTCGAGGGCCGCTCGGCCACGCTGTTCACCGCCGCCTTCGACCAGTCCAGCGGGGTCGGCACGTACGTGGCCATGGAGTCCTTCGAGGGCACGGTCGACGGTCGGACCGGCGCGTTCAACTTCGCGCACTCGGCCACGACCGGCGACACCGACCGCGGCGACGAATTCTTCACGATCGTCCCGAGCAGCGGGACCGGCGCCCTGGCCGGAATCCGCGGCAGCGGCGGCATGGTGATCGACGCGGACGGCACGCACCGGATCTGGTTCGACTACGATTTCAGCTGAGGCCCGCGGTCAACCGAGGCACGCGCTCCCGCGCACGGCGCACTCCCCGGCGCGGATCAGCGCTCGTAGGTCCCGGTCAGCCGTCCACGGGCGAGCAGGCTGCCGCTCGCGACGAGGTTCGGGATCTTGCGCGCCGCGACCCGCGTCACGGGCATGCCTTCCACGGTCTCGGGCAATGGGGTGCCGAGCGCGAAGACCTGGAAGACGTAGTGGTGCGGCCCGTGGCCCTTGATCGGTTCGGGGCCGCGGTAGCCGGAGCCCAGCTGCGAGCGCAGCAGGGTGACGCCGGAGGCGGGCCGGTCGCGGGAGAGGCCACCGGCGGGCAGCGCGTCGCCCGCGAGGTCAGGCGAGAGCAGGGCGACGCAGTGCACGAAGGGCTTCGAGGTGGGCGCGTCCACGTCCTCGACGAACAGAAGCAGTTGCGCGGTGTCCGTCGGCAGTTCGCTCCAGCTCAGTTCGGGCGATACGTTCCCTCCGCCGATCCTGCGCCCGGCGTTCTCGCGCGGCATCGCTCCGCCCTCGGCGAAGGCGGGGCTGCTCACGCGGAGGATCTCGGGCCCGGCGAGCGTGCCCGCGTTCCAGGCCAGGCCGGTCTCGCCGGCGCGGCGGTTCATCAATAGTCTGCCGAGGATGGCCACGGGTCCGAGCCTATCGCGCCGGGCCCGGGAGGCGGGGAGGATTGGCGCGGGGGCGCGGCGGGATGATTTGCTGGGCCCGTGCGGGTATTGGTCACGGGCGCGTTCGGCTTCCTCGGAACGGCGCTGGTCGAGCGGTTGACGGCGGCTGGTCACGAGATTCGGGCGTTGACGAGCCGAGAATCGGTGGATACGCCGGTGAACGCGGTCGAGGTCGTCGAAGGCGACGTCCGCGACCCCGAGGCCATGCGCCACGCGGTACGCGATGTGGACGGCGTCTGCCATCTCGCAGCGCTCACCAAGGTACGCGAGGCGCGCGGGCGGACGGCGGACTACTGGGGCGTGAACCACGGAGGCACGGTGAATGTCGTGCGGGCGGCGGCCGAGGAGGCGACGCGGGCCGGACTGCCAATGCGTTTCGTGCTGGCTTCGACCGGCGCGGTTTACGGGCAGCCTGCGCTGCAGCCGATTCCCGAGAACCTGCCGTTTCAGAACACGAACGAGTACGGCGAGACGAAGCGCGCCGCGGAGGACGCAGTGCTGGGCGCGGTCGAGGACGGGGTGTTCGGCGCCGTGGTCCTGCGCCTGTTCAACCTGGCCGGGGCGGCGCGGGGGCTGATCGGCGATCCGGACACGCTCATCCCGAAGACCCTGTCCGTGGCCCGCCGCGAACTTCCCGTGCTCCAGGTCAACGGAGACGGCGAGGCGATCCGCGACTTCGTGCACGTACACGACGCGGCCCGCGCGTTCGAACTCGCCCTGGCGCACGCGGAGCCCGGCTGCCGCGCCGTCTTCAACGTCGGCGCGACCGGCGCCCGCGTCCTCGACGTCGTGCGCACAGCGCGGGAGGTGACCGGCCACGAGATTTTGGTCGAGCACCTCCCGTCGCGCGGCGAGGCCCGCATGCTTCTCGCCGACACCAGCCGGATTCGGGCCGAGTTGGGCTGGCGTCCACAGTGCTCTGATCTCAGGACTCTCATCGCGGATGCGTGGGCTGCGACGGTTTGACGGATCAGCGGAAGTCCCTCCCCCGCATCCGTTCCGGCTGGGCCGCCACACGCAGCGGCTCGAGTCTGACCGCGACGATGTTGATCGCGCCCTTGCCGTGGTCGGAGCGTTCGAGGCGGCCGATGATGCGCAGCCCCGCGTGGTTCAGCGCGACCTTCTTATGCCGCTCCCAGACCCCCGGCGAGCAGACGATGTTCGCCAGCCCCGTCTCGTCCTCCAGCGACAGGAAGCACACACCGCCGGCCGTCGGGGGACGCTGGCGGTGGGTGACGATGCCGGCGATGCGCACCGAGCCGCCGTCGGGGACCTGCGCAAGCTGTTCGATCCGGAGGTGGCCGGTGGCCGCCAGCCGCTCCCGGACGTGCGCGATCGGATGCGAGTCCGGCGAGGCCCCGGCGGACCAGAGGTCTGCGAAGGTCTGCTCGACGACGGTCATCGCGGGCAGTTCGGGCACCCGGTCCGCGCCCGAGGTGCCGGGTAGCTGCCCGGCGTGCGTCCCGGCCAGGGCCCCGGCCTGCCAGAGCGCCTGACGGCGGGTGAGCCCGAGGCAGCCGAACGCCCCGGCCGCGGCCAGGGCCTCGAGCGCGGCCCGAGGCAGCCCGGTGCGCCGGACGAAGTCCTCCAGGTCGAGGTAGCGGCCGTGATCGCCGCGCTCCGCGACCACCCGGCGGGCGGCCGCGTCGCCGAGGTCGCGGACGGCGGCGAGGCCGAGGCGGATCGCGGGCTGCGGGATCTTCGAGGCGAACTCGTGCCGCGGCCGGTAGGAGCCGGGGGCGGGCTCCAGCGTGGCCTTGGCCGCCGAGGCGTTGACGTCCGGGCCGCGCACGGTCACGTCGTGCCGCCGGGCGTCGCCGATCAGGGTCGCGGGACTGTAGAAGCCCATCGGCTGGTTGCCCAGCAGCGCGGTGGTGAACGCGGCCGGGTAGTGGCGTTTGAGGTAAGAGCTCGCATATACGAGGTAGGCGAAGGAGATCGAGTGCGACTCCGGGAAGCCGTACGAGGCGAAGGCGTGCAGCTTCGCGTAGATGTCCTCGGCCAGCTCGCCGGTGATCCCCTTGGCGGCCATCCCGGACATCAGCTGGCCCTGCAACCCCTGCATGCGCTCGGTCGAGCGCTTGGAGCTCATCGCCCGGCGCAGCTGGTCCGCCTGCTCGGGGGCGAATCCGGCCGCCGCGACGGCCATCTGCATCACCTGCTCCTGGAACAGCGGCACGCCGAGGGTCCGCTTGAGCGGCCCGGCCAGCGAGGGGTGCGGCGGATCAGCCTTCTCCTTCCCGGCGCGCCGACGCATATAGGGGTGCACGGCGCCGCCCTGGATGGGTCCGGGACGGATCAGCGCGATCTCGACCACGAGGTCGTAGAACTTCTCGGGCCTGAGCCTGGGCAGGGTCGCCATCTGCGCCCGCGATTCGACCTGGAAGATGCCGATCGAGTCGGCCGCGCAGAGCATGGCGTAGACCGATGGGTCCTCGGTGGGGATCGTGGCGAGGGTCAGTTCCTCGCCGTGGTGCTCGCGGACCAGGTCGAAGCAGTCGTGCAGGGCGCCGAGCATGCCGAGGCCCAGCAGGTCGAACTTGATCAGCCCGGCGTCGGCGCAGTCGTCCTTGTCCCACTGCACCACCGAGCGGTTCTCCATCCGCGCCCACTCGGTCGGCACCACCTCGGCCACCGGCCGGTCGCAAAGCACCATGCCGCCGGAGTGGATGCCGAGGTGCCGGGGCAGGCCGTGCAGACGGTCGGCGAGGCCGCGGACGTCGGCCGGGATCGCGGCCGCGGCGTCGTCCTGCACGTCGGCGGCCCTGGCGTACGGACCGAGCTGCCGGGCCCACGCGTCCTGCGCGCCCGGGGCGTAGCCGAGCACCCGGGCCGCGTCCCGCACGGCCATCCGGCCCCGGTAGGTGATCACGTTGGCGACCTGCGCCGCGCGGGTGCGCCCGTAGGTGCGGTAGACGTACTGGATCACCTCCTCGCGCCGGCCGGACTCGATGTCCAGGTCGATGTCCGGGTAGCCCTCGCGCTGCGGACTGATGAAGCGTTCGAAGACGAGGTCGAAGTGGACCGGGTCGACGGCGGTGATCCCCAGGGCGTAGCAGACGGCTGAGTTGGCGGCGGAACCGCGGCCCTGGGCCAGGATCCCGTTGTCGTGGCAGAACTTCGCGATCTGGTAGACGATCAGGAAGTAGCCGGAGAATCCGTACTTTGAGATCATCCCCAGCTCGTAGTCCAGCTGCGCGTAGGGCTTGGGGTCGCTCCCGCGCGGGCCGTAGCGTTTCCCGGCCCCTTCCATGACGGCCGCGCGCAGCCACTCGAATTCGTGCCCGAACCCCGCGGGCAGCTCGATCCGCGGCAGTTCCGGTACGACGGCGGCGAAGTCGAGGGCGCATTCCCTGGCAAGCGCGACGGTGTGTTCCAGCACGCCGGGGAAGCGGGCGAAGCGCTCGGCCATCTCCGCGCCGGAACGCAGGTGCGCGGTCGGTCCCGGCGGCAGCCAGCCCTCGATCTCGTCCAGGGTGCGCCCGGCCCGCAGCGCCGCGAGCGCGCAGGCGGTGAGGAAGCCGTCCGGCCGGGCGTAGTGCACCTGGTTCGTCGCGATCGTCAGGGCATGGTGACGGTCGGCGAGGGCGGCGAGGGCGTCGTTGCGCGCGTCGTCCCCCGGCAGGTCGTGGTCGATCAGCTCGACGACGACGTTGTCCGGGCCGAACAGGGCCCGCAGCCGGTCCAGTTCGCGCGCGGCGGCGCGCGGACCGCCCCCGCCGGCCAGGGCGCGCGGAACCAGGCCTTTGCGACAGCCGGTGAGCACGGCCCAGCGCCCCTCGGCCCGGGCCGCGAGGTCTTCGAGGTCGTAGACGGCGTGGTTCTTGCCCTCGGCGCGCAGGTGCGCGTCGCCGATCGCCCTGGACAGCGAGCGGTAGCCGTCCGCGTCGCGGGCGAGCAGCAGCAGGTGCGCGCCGGGCGGATCCGGACGGCCGGTGCGTTCGAATTTGTCGGCGGCGAGGGAAAGTTCGGCGCCGAAGACGGTCGCGACCGGCGACCCCTTGGCCGCTTGGGCGAGCTGGACCGCGCCGTAGAGCCCGTCGTGGTCGGTGACGGCGAGGGCGGACAGGCCGAGCCGTTCGGCCTCGGCGACGAGCTCGCGCGGGGACGAGGCGCCGTCGAGGAAGCTGTAGGCGGAGTGGACGTGCAGTTCGGCGTAGGGGACGGGCGGGCCGGGGAACGCGGGGGCCGGGCGCGGCCGCTCGTCGGCCTCCTCGAGTTCGCCGTACCGGGTCCATGACAGGGTCTTGTTGAGTTCCCGCCAAGGCATCACCGGGTTGTTGAAACCCATGCAATCACCTCACCAGCACTCAGCAGGCGCGTTCGCGGACGCACTGTACTCAATGGTTCGCTCGCAAGCTCGCTCACTGATAGACCCCCTCCACCCGCCAGGCGCCGTGTTCGAGGGCGAGCAGGAAGGCCCGGCCGTCATTGGTGGACAACTGGATGCGGGCCACTCGGCGCGAGTCGGCCGGGCGCCAGGGACGCTCGTGGTACGGCCAGGGGCCGGCCCAGGCGGTGACCGGCAGCCGGGCCCCGCCGAGGACGAGGTGGGCGGGGCGGGCGGTGAGCCGGACGCGGCCGGCCACGCCGATGTGCTCGCCGTTCGCGTCGAGCAGCAGGACAGGGTGCTGATCCTCCGGGACCAGCGCGGGCGCGGGTTCCGGCACCGCGCCGGGCCAGGGGGCGTCGGGGTCCGCGGCGGGGTCGGGGGCGGACGGCTCGCCCCACGGCACCCGGTCGATCCGGGCGGCGGGGTCGCGGCCGCCGACCTCGTGGAGCACGGTGACGCCGTCATGGCCGAGCAGCGCCTGCACCCGCTCGGCCACCCTGCCTATCCGATCCGGCACGGCCTCGCGGCCCCAGAGGGTCTGCTGGCTGCCGCTGTCCACGGTGAGCGGGCCGGGGATCAGGCGCAGGGAGACGAGGGGGTCGGGGGCGAGCTCGGTGACGGAGGAGTGGAAATCCGCGGAGTCGGGGTCGGGGTCGCTGCCGGTATCGGCGGCCGGTCGCCCGGTCCGGGTGCGCCAGCCGTCCAGCTGCCAGCGGACGCGCTGGGCCAGGGCCTGGGCGGACAGGGCCGAGCCGAGCACGTCGCCGTCGCGCCAGGACCGCACGCACTGCGCGCCGCTCTCCGTCACCAGCTCGATCTGCACGGACGCGCAGGTCAGACCGGCCGCGGCGAGGCGGGCGCGCCAGTCGTCGGCGAGGGCCTTGGCGGCGAAGACCACCGGCTCGTCGCGTTCGGCGGGCGGCTGGAACAGGTGCAGGGCACTGAGATCCTCGTCGGGGCGGCGGGAGACCGGCGGGCGCGGGTCGAGGCCGCGGGCGAGGCGGTGCGCCTGGACGCCGACGGGGCCGAAGCGGTTGGCCACGTCGGCCACCGGCAGCGCGGCGAGGGCGCCGAGGGTGCGGATGCCGAGGCGGCCGAGGATCCCGTCGAGTTCCGGAAGTTCGAACACGCGCAGCGGGTAGGGCGCGAGGAACTCGGCGACGCCGCCGGGCGGGACGATCAGCGGCTCGTCCGTCGTCGGCCGGTCGGCGGGGCCCGCAGCGAGGGTCCCGCCCTCGCCGAACCGGGTCCGGATCGTCGCGGCCGCGTTGAGGCGCGCGGCCAGTACCGCCGCGAACGAGCCGTCCGCGATCCCGATTCCGCAGGTCACGGACGTCGGCACGGGCATCGGCACGGACGTCGGCGAGGTGCCGAGCTCGACTGCGGCGACGGCGACGACGGCGTCGCGCAACGCCGCGGCGGTCTTGGGCTCGCCGCCGTAGTAGCGCCCGGGGCCGTCCGCGCGGAGAAGGCACAGGCCCGGCCGCGCGATCTCGATGCCGACGGCCGCCGATTCCAGGGCGAGCACGATCGGCTCGAACACGCGCGCCTCGAGGACCGGGTCGGCGCGGTGGACCTCGAGTTCCGGGCAGAGCCGCTGCGCCTCGCGGACGCGTTGGCCGCGGCGCACGCCCAGGGCGCCGGCCGACGTGTTGTATGCGCTGACGAGCTGCCGGTCGACCGTGACGGCCGGCTGCCGCGGATCGACTCCGGCGGCCAGGACCGGCCAGGCCGGGATGAGCAGGGCGATCGTGCGTTCCGGGCAGGTGTTCATCGTTCCTCGGGATCACGGGGAGCGAAATCGAACACTAGTGCGAACACCGTGATAGTGTCACCCCGTACCCCTTTCCATGTCAAGGAGTGTCATGACTTAGATTTATAGCAATTAACTGAGATACCGGAGCGCGGAATTTTCATCTACGGGTGGTAGAAACAACGGACACGGTGAACGCGGCGTAGCCTCGGCACGTGTCCCACGGATATGAGGATGCGGATTGACGGCACCGCGGGCCCGTGCCCGCGGGTGCGCCGCATCCCGAAGAAGACTCGGAGGAGCGGTGTGCTGACGCTGGTGTTGATCGGCTTCCTCGGCGGCGTGATCACGGGGATCTCCCCGTGCGTCCTGCCGGTGCTGCCGGTCGTCTTCCTCTCCGGCGGCGCGCAGAATGACGCCGGGCAGACGCCGACGGAAGCGGCTCCCCAGGCGGCTGCTCGGACCCGGGCCGAGTTGGACCGACTCAAGGCGGCACGGCGTGCCCGGCTGCGTCCGTATCTGATCGTCGCCGGCCTAACGCTGAGCTTCAGCCTCTTCACCCTGCTCGGCACGCTCGCGCTCAGCGCGCTCCCGCTGCCGAAGGACATCATCCGGTGGACAGGCCTGGTCGTGCTCGTGCTGCTCGGGATCGCAATGCTCTTCCCTCGGATAGAGGCGCTACTCGAGCGGCCCTTCACCCGGATCCCGCAGTTGCGGGTGACCGCTGAGCACGGCGGATTCGTCCTCGGCCTGGCCCTCGGCGCGGTGTACGTGCCCTGCGCCGGCCCGGTGCTCGCCGCCATCACCGTGGCCGGGGCTACCGGGCGGATCGGCGCGCACACAGTCGCGCTCACCTTCGCCTTCGGTGCGGGCACCGCGATCCCGCTGCTCTTCTTCGCGCTCGCCGGGCGGCGGATCACCGAGCGGGTACGCGCCTTCCGCGGCCGGCAGCGCCGGGTACGGGCCGTGGCGGGCGTCCTGGTGATCGGCCTCGCCGTCGCGCTGACCTTCAACGTCACCGACGCCCTGCAGCGTGACATCCCGGACTACACCAGTGCCCTGAACTCAGCGCTCGACAGCGCCGGGGTGAAGGTGCTCGGCACCGGCCAGTCCGCGACCCTCGGGGAGTGCGCGCAGGACACTGAGACGGTCCTGCAGAGCTGCGGAAAGCAGCCGGCGATCGCCGGGATCCAGCAGTGGTTCAACACCCCGGGCGACGCCGCGTTGACCGCCGCGCAGCTCAAGGGCAAGGTCGTGCTGATCGACTTCTGGGCCTACTCGTGCATCAACTGCCAGCGGGCGATTCCGCACGTCGAGGCCTGGTACAAGAACTACGCCGCGGACGGCCTCGTGGTGATCGGCGTGCACTCCCCCGAATACGCCTTCGAACACGTCGCGTCCAACGTCGAGGCGGGCGCGGCGCGGCTGCACATCACGTACCCCGTCGCGCTGGACAACAACTACACGACCTGGAACAACTTCGGCAACGACTCTTGGCCGGCCGAGTACCTCGCCGACGCCTCCGGCGTGGTCCGGCACGTCGATATCGGCGAGGGCGGATATTCGACGACTGAGTCGCTGATCCGGCAGCTGCTCACGGCCGCGCACCCGACGGTCAAGCTGCCGACCGCCACGGACCTGCCCGACACCACCCCGGCCGACGTGAAGCAGACCCCGGAGACGTACCTGGGCTCCGAGCGCGTGGACGCGTACGCCGGAAACGAGAGCGGCGCGTACTCGAACGGCACCGCCACCTACAGCTACCCGGCGACGCTGTCCTCGTCCTACTTCGGTCTCGGCGGCACCTGGACCGTCGGCACCCAGGACATCACCTCGGGCGCGAACGCCGGCATCGAGCTGAACTTCACCGCCGACGACGTCTACCTGGACGTCGGCGGCACCGGCACCATCACAGCCACCTTCGACGGGAAGACCAGCGTGTACTCCGTCTCCGGCGCGCCCGACATCTACACCGTCGTCAGCGGCGGCTCCGTGCGCTCCGGCACGGCCACCATCAAGCTCTCCCCGGGACTGAGCGCGTACTCCTTCACCTTCGGCTGATAGACGCAGTGCCCTGTCAGCCGCTGATGGAGCCGGGCGGCGGGATGGTGCCGGGGCCGTTGGTCGAGCAGGCCAGCGCACCCGGCGTGTCGCCCGGGGCGGCCAACGGCGGCAGCGTCGGGAAGGTCGGCTCCCCCGCGGCGAGCGCGTCGAGGTCCAGGAAGTCGGTCAAATCGTTCGCGTTGGCGTCGCGGTAGGTCAGCGCCGGCAGGTTCCACTTGCGCTCGACCATCGCGAGGACCGAGCTGTGGTCGTAGAGCAGATGGCTGACATGGTCGGTCTTCGCATACGGCGACACCACCACGGCGGGCACCCGGAATCCGTAGCGGCAGAAGCCGTCGTAGCCGGACTCCCCCGGCTGGACCAGCGGCGGGATGGCGTCCGGGGCGATCGCCGGGGGCGGCGGCACGTGGTCGTAGTAGCCGCCGTGCTCGTCGTAGGTCAGCACGAGCAGCGTGGTCGACCACTGCGGTGACGAGCCGAGCGCGTCGACCACCTGGGCGATCAGCGCCTCGCCGACGACGATGTTCTGCGGGTTCTCCTGCGACTGGGTGTCGTAGTCGGGGTCGATCAGGGTGAACGGGGGCAGCGCGCCCGTCGCGGCGTCGGTGAAGAACCGGGTGAGCGGCTGGTAGTGCAGCGCCTCGGTGATCACGTCGTTGATCGGGTACAGGTCCGGGGTCGCGCCGGTCGGATAGCTCGCGGCGTAGTTCGTCCAGGCGATGCCGTGCAGGTCCAGCTGGTTGAAGATGGTCCCGGCCGGCGGTGGGATCAGCAGATTGAGATCGGAGAGGGAGCCGAGGTCGTCCGTCATCCCGGCCGAGGTCGCCGCGATCAGGAACCTGCGATTGGGGTCGGTCTGGCCCAGCACCGAGCAGAACCAGCGGTCCGCGATGGGGAACGCCCGCGCGAGGCTGTAGGTGAACGGCAGGTCGTCGCCGGTCCAGTAGCCCATCGCCACGCCGCCGACGATCGTGGAGTCGGTCGGGCTGATCGGCGTGCGCACGAAGCCGTCGTTGGCGCCGTTATCGAAGGCGTTGTGCGCGGTCGTCCACTCCTGGCTCGGCGTACTCGGGAGCTGGCAGGTGGTCGGCATGTGGAAGGCATGCTGGAGTTGGCCGTTCGGGTAGGGATTCGTCGCCGTCGGCAGGCCGTCGGAACCCAGGGTGAACCCGTCGCCGCGACCGAGCATCCCGAACAGGTTGTCGAAGGAGTGGTTCTCCATCATCAGAACCACGATCTGATCGATCCCGGCCAGGGTGTCGGTTCCCGCGTCGAGGTGCGGAAAGGGCCGGGATCCCGGCTCTCGCAGGACGCTGCGGCCGAGGGCGCGCAACGCGGCGGCCTGATTCACCTGGGGCGCTACGATCTTCGGCGCCGCCTTCGCGGTCCCGGCCGAGGCCGAGACCGCCGCGGTCCCGACCAGGCCTGAGGCGATCGCGCCGGTCGCCAGCGTCTTGCCGGTGGTCTCGAGGAACCGGCGTCGGCTCATCGGCGTGCTGTTCTCGTTGTCCTCGTTCTGCTCGGGCATGGCACCTCGCTCGTGGGCTGGAGACGTGGGTGTTGATAAACTCGCACCGGATGCCGGGTATGTCAGGAGTCTGTGAGCAAACGTCCCCTTGCGCGGTGGTGAACTTCGCCGCGTGGACCCTGACTCAGAGCCCTACAACCCGGTCGGCAACCGGTGCAGCCAGGAGTCGAGGGCCCACCACCAGCGCATCGTGTCCGCGACGGATCCGTCACGCCGGCCGAAGCCGGTGAGTTCGCCGAGGCGGCGCAGGCGGTGCTTGACGGTGTTCGGATGAACATGCAGCGAGGCCGCGGTCGTCCCCGGCATGCCGTCGTGGTCCAGATAGGCGAGCGCCGTCTGCACGAGCAGCCGGTGGAAGTCCTTCGCGGGATCGAGTCCCGGCAGCAGCTCCTCGGCGAGGACCAGGCCGAGCTCGGGATACGCGTCGGCGGCGATCAGGGCGGCGAGCCCGGTGACGAGCCGGAGTCCGCGCAGGCCGCGCAGCCGGGCCGAGCCCAGCGCCGCCTGGCAGATCGGATACGCGGCGGCGAGTTGGGCCGGCGGCTGAGCGGGCGAGGCGACCACGGTCAGCTCGTCCAGAACGCCCGGAGCGGGCAGCCGCGGCGTGACGCAGCACAGGTAGCCGTCGACGAACCCCGCGGTTCCGCCGGGCAGCGCGGCTTCCACCCGGGGCGCCTCCCGCGGGTCGCTGACGTCCGCGATCAGGCAGTGATAGCGCTTCGCCGGGTCGAGGCCCGCTTCCGCCGCGTTCGCGTCGCGGTCTCCGTGCAGCAGACCCCGGAGAGCCTGGACCCGGATCGCGTAGCCGGTGCGGGTGAGCCGGAGCTCGCCCGTCCGGTAGGTCTGGATGACGCGGTTCTGCAGGTCGGTCGTGTGCGCGTCGAGTTCGACCAGCGCGTCGACCAGCGTCTCGGCGGCGACGCCGCGTAACCGGGCCTGCTCGGTCAGCTTGACCAGGAGGTATGCGCGACCGGCCTGGAATCCCTCCAGCAGCCCGGTGAGCGGCACGCCCTGCGCGACCCGGTCGGCCGCGAGCGCGTCGGCGGCGGCGAGGTCCGGGGCCGCCGACCCGGCGAACCCGCGGGCGACGCTGTCCAGCAGGGCGGCGACGTTGCGGCGGACCTCCCACTCGGGAAGCGCCGCGACGGACGGGGACTTCTCGCGGGCCGCGCGGACCACGGCGTCGAGCGCGGCGAGGTCGCCGAAGGTCTGCCCGACGATCTCGGCCAGGACCGCGCGGCCCGCGGAGTCACCCACCGGTCTCACCCATCGGAGGCCGAGAGTCCCGCGATCACCGTCTCCGGGACCGTGGCGGTCCGCTCCCGCTGCGGGAATTCGCCGACCGGAATCCGCCCGACCTCGGCGCCGGTCGCGTAGTCGATGACTGAGACTTCGTTGTCAGCACTCAGCGACACGTAGCAGTAGGCTCCATCCGCGCTCGTCAAGGCCCAGTAGGGAATGCTGCCGGTCGGGTAGCCGACGGTCGCGGTGGTGGTCAGGGTGCTGGTATCCACGATCTTCGTGTAGTCGTCAATGGTGCCGACGTCGCACAGCTTCGTATCATCGCCGGACAACGCGATCCCGTGGTGCGCGGAATTCTGCGGATAGCTGTCGTAGCTCTCGGTCGCGGCCGTCGCGCTGTAAGGCTGCTGAACTGTCGCGAGAGTCTGGCTGGTGTTCAGGTCGTACTTGATGAAGCCGTTCAGGTACGACATGTCCGCGTACATCGTCGTGCCGTCCGGCGCGATCACGAACGGGCGCAGGCCGTAGGGGAACGTCCAGACCTTGACGACCTGCAGCGTGCTCGCGTCCACCTTCTCGAGCTGGAGCGCGCCCTTGAGTGAGTTGAGCGCGTACGGCAGCGCGGTGATTCCGATGCTCTCGTTGTAGATGTACTTGCCGTCCGACGTGAACACGTTCTGATGCGGATAGCTGCCGGTGCCGAATTTCCCGATCAGCGAGCCCGTGGCCGCGTTGTACACCTCCGCGTCGTCGGCCGTGGTGGCGGAGACGACGACCTTCGTGCCGTCCGGCGAAAGGCCCAGGTGGTCGGAGTGGATGCCGTCGACCGGCTCGACCCACAGCTCCTGGTGCGTGACCAGGCTGAACGCCGCCACGTCGTCCAGATTGCCGCGGGAGACGTAGATCGTGGTCCCGTCGGGCGAGATGGCGAAGTCGTCGACGTACCGCGTGCCGCCGACCGCCGGGTCCACGCTGGCCTCGTCGGCGTTCGCGATGGCGTAGTCGGCCCACTGGGCGAGGCTCCAGCTGTCGAAGACCTGCTGGAGGTCCGGGATCACGCTGAACGAGCCGAGGTTGGCGAGCGTGTCGGCGTCGATGAAGCTGACCGTCCCGGCGACCGCGTTGCCTACTATCAGGACACTGCGTGTATCCGCCGCGCTCGCGGGCGTGCCCGCCGTGGGGCCGACGACGAACGCCGCGGTGAGGAGAAAGGAACCTGCGGTCAGGAGGCGCTTACGGGGCATGGGAAGTCCTCGACTTATTACCACTAGGTAAGTTACTACAGCGTGAAGTCTGAGCCCAGAGTCCGTACCTGCCAAGTGCTCTGCCGACAACGTTCGCCGCGCCCGTGGTCGCTTTCGGACAACGCAGAAAGCTGAGTCTTGCCGTATATCGGCCGCCTTACCGGATGCAGTCGGTCAGCCCAGGTCGAGCAACTCCTCGTGGAAGCCGCCGATTCGGCGATCGCGGTCCACGAGGTGGATCTCGAGGATCCAGTGGCAGCGTTGGCCCGCACGGTCCAGGCGGCGCATGGGGTGGTCGCTGCCGGGGGCGATGTAGGACTCGATGTCGTCGCCGTCGATTTTCTCGTGCGGGAACTCGCCGACGAGGTGGCCGCAGTGCGGGCCGCCGTATTCCCAGCCCGCGTTTTGGGCGAGTCGGACGACGTGCGCGTACAGCTGTTCGCCGGTGATCTCGGGGGTGGCCTCGAAGTGGGCGCGGCCGGCGGCGAAGATGGCCGGGAGGTCCTCGCGCAGGCGGTGCTTGACGGGGTCGTCGCCGAGGACGAAGGTGCGGCCGAAGTCTGCCTCCCATTCCTCGAACAGCGGCCCGAAGTCGGCGAAGACGATGTCATCGGGCTCGATGACGCGGTCGGGCGGGTTGTCCCGGTAGGGGTGGAGGGTGTTGGGGCCCGAGCGGATGATGCGCTTGTGCCAGTAGCGGTGGACGCCGAGCAGCTCACCGGCCAGGTCGCGGACCTCGTCGCTGACGGCGCGTTCGCTCTTGCCGGGGGCGATCAGTGAGCGTGCCTCGACCTCGGCGAACAACTCGGCCGCCTTCGCCTGGGCGTCGAGCAGCCGCTCGACGCGCGTCGCTTCGTCGTACGTGGGCCGATCCGTATCCGTCGTCATGTCGATCAACGTTAGACGGCCGGACGAGGTCGGGGAACCCGCTCAGGCCACCGCGGTGAGATGGCGGACGGGGCGCTCGTCACCGTGCCGAGTCTCACCGGGTCGAGGCGAACCGGCGGCCAGGGACGTTTCGGCGCCCAGGCCGTCGGGGAGCCGGACCTGGACGGTGCGCAGCCGCCGGGTCCGATCCTCGGCGCCGATCACCGCCTCGCCGCCGACGAGGTGGCCGACGCCCCGGTCGAAGCCGCTCCAGCCGAGCCGACGCACCCGCAGCACCGTGCGGGCACCGGGCCACGCGCCGAGCACGAGCAGGGCCGCGCGATGCCGGGACTCCTCGCCCGAGCCCTGCCGCAGCCTGGCGTCCAGCCGCCGGGCCGTCTGCGCGGGGACCGGTCCTGGCGGGCGGACGAGGACCAGGTCGACGCCGTCCGCCAGCACGGTCGCGATCTCGGCCCAGCGCTCCCCCGGCCCGGCCACCACGAGCAGTCGCTGCAGCGCGCCCTCGTGCAACGCGGCGCCGCCGAGCAGCCCCGCGAGCGCCGCTCCGCCCAGCCCGTGCACGCCGACCGCCGCGCACCACAGGCCTTGGCGGAGTGCCCCGGCGAGCAGGGCGAGGGTGAGATAGTCCACCGCGCCCGGGCCGAAGGGTGGGCGAAGGGCGGTTTCGGCGGCGGGTTCCGGGGCGTCGCCGGGCAGGGCCAGGGTCTCGCCGCGGCGGATGCCGCCGGGCAGCAGCGGGGCCAGCGGCTCGGGGACGGCGATCGGCTCGAAGTCCCGCGACGGCGCGTCGCCCAAGGTCAGCCCGCCGGCGGCGGCCAGCGCGGCGTGCCGGCCGAGAAGACCCGCCGAGCCTTTTTCGAACACTTGAGCGACCGCCATCACATCAGTATCACCCGCCACCGAGAAGCATGTCAAAGGCTGGAGAAAGCTGACGGGGTCTCAGCGGGGGGCGGCTGCGCCTGGCCACGATGGCTACGGCGCGCTCGGTTGCGCCGCCGGCGCGGTTCCGGGGATGTCGCGGAGGCCGCGCAGCGGGGAGAAGAGCAACCACAGCCCGGCCGAGCAACCGCCGATGGTCGCTATCCACAGCGTCGTGCGCACGCCGAGGGCGGAGCCCAGCACACCGCCAGCCAGGCCGCCGAGCGGGAGGGTGCCCCAGTTGATCCAGCGTGCCGCGGCGTTGACCCGGCCTAGCAGTTCCGGCGGAGTCGTCGCCTGGCGATAGCTGAGCAGGGCGATGCCACACACCGTCGAGGAGAACGTCCATGACACCCAGCCGGCCGCGAACAGAAGTACCCAGCCGCCGGGCCGCGCGGCCGGGATCAGCAGGCCCGGCAGCGAGAACACCGTCATGGACAGCCAGCTGATTCTCGCCGAGCCGATCCGCCGGGAGAGCGCTCCGGCGCTCAACCCGCCGGCGACCCCGCCGACCGCGCCGAGCGCCAGCAGTAGGCCGACGTAGCCGGGGCGCAGGTGCAGCGTGCGCACCAGGAAGACCGGGCCGAGCGCCTCGACCATGACGACGAAGAAGTTCGCGCTGCCGCTCCACGCCACTCCCTTGATCAGGATCGGGTCGCGGACGAGATACGCCAGGCCCTCCCGGATCTGGGTACGCAGTCGGGGTCGCTCGCCGGGGACCTGCGCGGCCGGGCGCGGCTCCGGGGTCCGGATGGCCCAGAGACCGCCGGCCGAGACCGCGTAGGAGGCCGCGTCGACGACCATCGCCGCGGCGGGGCCGAACGCGCCGACCAGGGCGGCTCCCAGCCCGGGGCCCGCGATCTGCGCGAACGACTGGGTGGTGCCGAGTTTGCCGTTGCCGTCCACGAGCTGATCGCGGGTCAGCAGGGTGGGCAGGTAGCTCGGATAGGCAACGGAGAAGAACACGCTGAACAGGCCCGTGACCACGGCGGCCGCGTAGAGCTGGCCGAGGGTGAGCGCGCCGAGCGCGGCGGCGGCCGGAATTGAGCCGATCGCCACCAGGCGCGCGGCATCGCACCACATCATCAGCCGACGCTTGGCGACCCGGTCCACCAGTGCCCCGGCTGGCAGCGAGACCAGCAGGTACGCGCTGACCTCGGCCGCCGTGAGCAGGCCGATCTGCAGCGTGGTCGCCTTCAGCACGAGGACGGCCACCAGCGGCACGGCGAGCACCGTGACCTGCGAACCGATCTCGCTGATCGTCTGGCCGCCCCAGAGCAGCAGGAAGTCACGGTGCCGCCACAGGGTCTCCGGCCGGGACGAGATGATGGTGGTCACAGTCATCGATCGTCTCAGTTCTCCGCGATACACGGCGGCGGTTGAGCCCACCGGCCCGGCGTCGCAGGCTCGCACCCGAGCGACGGATCCGCGTCGGCCGACACGGCTGAGCGGGCGGCCCACTGCGCGAGGATCGAGCGGGCGGCAAAGACGGTTGCCGAGCGGAGATCGTGACCCCAGCCAGTGGTACCAGTCGAAACGGGGAGCTGCCGACGCTGCTGTCCGACGCTGGGAGCAGGGCGGGTGGGCGGGTAACGCACCGGAGAATCCCGCTACGGGCACCGGACACAGCGGCAGGAGGCATCATTAATGATCTCCACCTACCTGGCGGGGGCTGCGGATCATCAGGGCGGCTACGACTGCTTCCGTGGCCTCGAAGATGTGCGGCACGTCGGCCTGCCAGGTGACGTAGGCGCCGGGGGCCAGGGGGATCGGCTCGTGCGCGGGGCCGGCCAGGCCGTGGCCGGAGAAGACGGACAGGTGCTCGGTGGTGCCCGGCGGGTGGGCGGGCGAGGTCTGGCGGGCGCCCGGGCGGATGCGCAGGCGGTAGAGCTCGAAGGTGGCCGTCGGCTCCTCGAAGACCGCGTGCAGGTGGGCGGTGGCCGCGTCGCCGTGCACGTCGGCGAAGCCCGGTTCCCGATCGTGCGCCGGACGCGTCGGGTCCGCCGGCGCGGGCTCGGCGAGGACCGCGGCCAGCGGGAGGCCCAGCTGGCCGGTGATCGCGTAGAGGGTTTCGAGCGTCGGATTGCGGGTGCCCGCCTCGACTCCGGACAGCGTCGCCTTGCCGATGCCCGCCCGCGCGGCGAGCTCGCTCAGGCTCAGGCCGCGCTCCAGGCGCAGTTCGGTGACTCGGCTGCCGATACGTTCGGCGGGGGTGGGGTCCGACATGGGGTCAGGATTTCAGAGATCGGGGGTGGTACGGAGCACCGCGATGGATTCGGCGGGGAGCATGACGGCGTCGGCTCGGGCGAGTGCGGCGGGGTCGGAGGCGAGCAGGATCTTGGCGACGGGGACGTCTAGCGGGACGGTGCGCGGCTCGGTGGAGAGGTTGGCGGCTACGCGCAGGGCACCGCGGCGTACGACGATCCAGCGCTCGTCCTCGTCGAAGTGCACTGACACGCTCGCGAAGCTCGGATCGGCCAGGTCGGGCTCGGCGCGGCGGAGGGCGATGAGGTCTTGGTACCAGGTCAGCAGGCCGCGGTGGGGATCCTGGCCGAGCTCGGTCCAGTCGAGGACGCTGCGGGCGAACGTGTCCGGGTCCTGAGGGTCGGGCACCTGGTCCGGCTGCCAGCCGTAGGCCGCGAACTCGGCGCGGCGGCCGTTGCGTACGGCGTCGGCGAGCTCTGGCTCGGGGTGGTCGGTGAAGTACTGCCACGGCGTGCCCGCGCCCCACTCCTCCCCCATGAACAGCTGCGGCGTGAAGGGCGAGGTGAGCAGCAGCGCCGCGCCGACCCGCCGCAGGCCTTCGGTCAACGATGCGCCGATGCGGTCGCCTTCGGCACGGTTGCCGACCTGGTCGTGTGTCTGCATGGAGACGACGAAGCGGGCCGCATCCAGGGCCGCCGTATCGACGGGACGGCCGTGGTGGCGGCCGCGGAACGTCGAGTAGGTGCCGTTGTGGAAGAACACTGAGGTCAGGGTTTTGGCCAGGGCGGCCACGGAGCCGAAGTCGCAGTAATAGCCCTGACGCTCGCCTGTCAGGGCACTGTGCAGCGAATGATGGAAGTCGTCGCTCCACTGGGCGTGGATACCTAGGCCGCCGACGTAGCGCCGCGTGACTGTGCGTGGATCGTTGCGGTCGGTCTCGGCGATCAGGTACAGGTAACGGTCTGTCTGCATGGCGAGGTAATCCACTGCTGCGGAGAGTTCCTCGAGTATGTGGACGGCGCGGGTGTCCGCTAGGGCGTGCACGGCGTCGAGGCGCAGGCCGTCGAGGTGGTTGTCGCGCAGCCAGTACAGGGCGTTTTCGACGATGAACGCGCGGACCTCGTCGGAGTCGGGACCGTCGAGGTTGACGGCCGGGCCCCAGGGGGTGACGTGGGTCTCGGTGAAGTAGGGGCCGAATTCGCCGAGGTAGTTGCCGCTCGGGCCGAGGTGGTTGTAGACGACGTCGAGCAGCACGCCGAGGCCGCGAGCGTGGCAGGCATCGACGAAACGACGTAGTCCGTCGGGGCCTCCGTACGGCTTGTGCACGGCCCACAGCCCCACGCCGTCGTAGCCCCAGCCGTGCTTGCCGTTGAACGCGGCGACCGGCATGACCTCGACGAAGTCGACTCCGAGCGCGACGAGATGGTCGAGCTTTGCGATGGCGGAGTGGAAGGTTCCTTCGGTGGTGAACGTACCGATGTGCATTTCGTAAACGATCGAGCCGCGCAGGGGGCGTCCGTGCCACGCGGTGTCGGTCCAGGGGAAGGTGACCGGATCGTCTACGCAACTCGGGCCGTGTACGCCGTCGGGCTGGCGTCGGGAGCGCGGGTCGGGGCGGGGCGGGCCGCCGTCGAGGACGAAGGAGTAGCTGGTGAGAGCGGGGATGTCTGGGGAGCCCCACCAGCCGGGACGACCGGAAGGGGCCATCGGGACAAGGCCGGAACCGGTGTCCAGATCGACCCGCTCAGCTCTCGGCGCCCACACTTCGATAGACGTCACATGCCCTCCTCTCGCACAAGCAGCGCGACCGGAAGTTCCGCTGTCAGCTGTTCGAGCGGCACGCCCGAACTGCCGTCCACGTGGAATTCGCGGCTGGCCAGTCGGCAGTGCCAGCGGCCGGGCGGGAGCGAGAGCGTGGTGCCTCGCCAGCCTCCGGCGCGTTCCAGGCCCGCCGGCAACCGGGTGCCGACGGTGGCCGCGCTCTCGCCGCGTAGGAACGCGACGGCGTGCTGCGCGGCCGGGCCGATCGGGAACAGCGGGGTCTGCGATGACTGCGGGGCGAACCACTCCGGGCACTCGCGGCGCAGCCGCAGCGCGCGGGAGGTGACCAGCATCTTCGCGGCGGGGGTTCCGGCCAGGGACCCTGCGGAGCTTGCCGAGTCGGCCTCGTCGAGCAGGCGGCGCAGGGCGTCGAAATCGACAGCGCGACGGTTGTCCGGGTCGGTCAGCGCCCAGAACTCTGATTCTGAGCCCTGATACAGATCCGGCACCCCGGCCATCGTCAGCTGCACCAGCTTCTGCGTCAGGATATTGCTGCTCGTGTACGGCGCGATGCGGCCGGCGAAGGCGCGCAGCTCGTCGCGCACCTTCGTGCTCTCCAGAGCGGCCTCGGCGAAGTCGAGCACCCGGTCCTCGTACGCCTCGTCGGGGGCGCTCCACGAGGTGCGGGTCTTGGCCTCGCGCAGGGCCTTGCGCAGGTAGGGCAGCAGCCGGTCGGGCTCGATCGGCCAGGCGCCGAGCATCGTCTGCCACAGCAGGTACTCGTCGGCGGGGTCCGGCGGGTCGGGCGGGGTGACCGTGGCGCGGACCGCGACCTGGAAACCGGCCAGCGCGGCCGACCACTCGTCCGGCAGTTCGGTGAGCACGGTCAGCCGGGCCCGGACGTCCTCGGAGCGCTTGGAGTCGTGCGTGCTCAGCGCGGTCATCGCGGCCGGCCACTCGGCGTGCCGCAGCGCGCAGAAGCCGTGGAAGCGGGCCGGCGGCATCGCGGGCTCGGTCGGCTCGCCGCCCACGTCGGAGGCGGCGGGCAGCGCGGTCCAGCGGTAGAACGCGGTGTCCTCGACGCCCTTGGCCATCACCGCGGCGCAGGTCTGCTGGAAGCGGATCTGGAACTCGTCGCGCGGTTCGTCGCGCGGGCCGACGCGGCCGAGCGCGAGGTCGCGGACCAGGCGCAGCGTCTCGTGCCGTTCGGCGGGCAGGATCGCCTCCGCCGCCTCGGCCGCCGTCTCCACCCGCAGCACGGACTCGGCCGGGGCGGGCTCGCCGGGCACCGTGTACGCGCGGTAGACGTGCAGGCACGCGATCAGCGCGCTGACGGCCTCGCGCAGCCCCATCTGGGTGTGGTCGCGCAGTTCGAGCTCGGTGTGGCAGATCGCGACGAGCACCTCGACAAGACGGTCCACCTCGGCGTGCAGCACGGTGTCGAGCACCTGCAGCCGGGCCTCGCGGGCGACGGGGTCGAACTCCTGGGCCGAGCCGGTCAGCCCCGCGTACAGCGCGACCAGGCGCTCGGCCCCGGCCGGGTCGGTCAGCAGCGCGCCGATCGCCCGCTGCGCGTCGTAGCCGGTGGTCCCGGCGCACTCCCAGTCGGCGGGCAGCTGCTCGTCGGCCGCGAGGATCTTCTCCACGACGGTCCACGCCCCGGCCGTGGCGGTGCGCAGGAAGCGCAGGTAGCCGCGCGGGTCGGCGAGGCCGTCCGGGTGATCGATGCGCAGGCCGTCCAGCGTGCCGTCCTCGACCAGTTCGAGCAGCAGCCGGTGCGTGGCGTGCAGCACGCCCGGGTCCTCGACCCGCACCGCGATCAGGCTGCTGATGTCGAAGAAGCGGCGGTAGCCGGGCTCCTCGGCGGCCACCCGCCAGTACGCGGGCCGGTAGTACTGGGCGCGCAGCAGCTCGGGCGGCTCCAGCGCCTCGGTGCCCGGCCGCAGCGGGAAGACGTGCCCGAAGTAGCGCAGCACCGGGCCGCCGTACTCGGCGACGGCCGCCTCCGAACGGTCCGCGTGCAGCTCGCCGGTGCGCAGGCACTCGCCGATCCGGCGGCCGAGCACGGGCAGCAGCAGCGCGCCGTCCTGCGCGGACCAGTCCACGTCGAACCACGCGGCGAAGGGCGACTCGGGGCCCTCGCGCAGCACCGACCACAGCGCCCGGTTGCCGTTCTCCGGCACCGGTACGGCCATGTGGTTGGGCACCACGTCCGCGACGAGTCCGATCCCCCGCGCGCGCAGGGCCTCGGCGAGTCGGCGCAGCGCCTGCTCGCCGCCGAGCCCCTCGGCGATCCGCTCGTGGTCGATCACGTCGTAGCCGTGCGTGGATCCGACGGTGGCCTGCAGGATCGGCGAGAGGTACAGGTGGCCGACGCCGAGCCGGTCGAGGTAGTCGGCCTGGGCCAGGACGTCGTCGAAGGTCATCGCCTCGGACAGCTGCACCCGGTACGTGGAGACGGGCGTGGCGCGCGGTCCTCGAGGCATCGCGGTATCCAGTTCGCTTCCTCCCGGTTCGAGACCTGGCACGGGGACCGCTCCCGTCCCCACCCAGTCTTTCCCACTTCTCGGCGCTCGGCATCACGAGCGCGGGGGCGGGCTGAATCGGGCCGGGAGCCCCGGCGCGAAATGGCCGACACGCGGCGTGAGCAGCCGAAAGAGTTTCGAAATCCGCCCGTGACATGACCGGGGCGCACGCCGAACACTAAGGGCCGTATCCGGCTGTGACCTGCGGATTCCACCATTCCTCAGAAAGGGCGGACGTGGACCTGACTCGACGGCGATTCTTCGGTCTCACCCTGGCGGCCACCGCGGCCGCGACGGCGCTCGGCGAAATCGGCTGGGCCCCGGCGGCGAGCGCGTACGGCCCGTCCGTGCTCTACGCGGGGTCCCTGCCGCCCAGCGACGTCCCGCAGAAGTACGGGTGCCTGTACCCGAAGACGGTCGAACTCCAATACCAGTCCGACACCTCGCTCAACGGCTCGCTGCTGGTCACCTTCGAGCAGCCCGCCGACCTGCCGGTGTTCCCGATCTACCGGTCGACGAACTACGGCCAGAGCTGGACGAGGATCAGCTCCGTCTCGGACACGGCCAACGGCATCGGCAACCGCTGCTTCGCGTACCTGTACGAGCTGCCGCAGGCGATCGGCTCGCTGGCCAAGGGCACGATCCTGTGCGCCGGCATCTCGGCTCCGGTGAGCGACTCGGAGACCCTGCTCGAGCTGTACAAGAGCACCGACGGCGGGGTGACCTGGAGCTGGGTGAGCGAGATCGCGGCGGGCGGCAGCTACTCGACGACGGCCATCTGGGAGCCGAACCTCATCGTCGCGAACGGCACGCTGATCTGCTACTACTCGGACAGCCGGGACTCGGCGCACAGCCAGAAGATCGTGCACCAGGCCTCGTCCGACGGCGTGACCTGGGGTTCCGCGGTCAACGACGTGGCCCTCGGCACCTACGACCTGCGCCCGGGCATGCCGGTGGTCTCGCTGCTGGCGAACGGCGACTACTTCATGTCGTACGAGGTGGTGAACGAGGCCTCGGACACCCCGACCTACTTCAAGATCAGCTCGGACCCGGAGAGCTGGACCGCGACCGACATCGGCACGGCGCTCGGCACCGGCGGCAGCCCGTGCAACACCGTGCTGCCGGACGGGAAGATCCTGTTCAACGACTACGGCCCGAGCAACGTGTTCATCAACACGGACAACGGCTCGGGATCGTGGACGCAGGTGGCGACGAACGAGGCCGGCGGGTACAGCCGCACCCTGCAGTACGTCTCCGGGACCGGCCGGGTGCTGATCATGTCCTGCCCGATCATGGGCAGCACGCTCAACACGATCACCTTCGGCGACCAGGACTTCGGCAACTCGGTCGGCGCGTACTACAAGCTGGTCAACCGCAACTCCGGGATGGTGCTCGGCGTCAACGGCGGCTCGACCACCGAGGGCGCGGCGATCGTGCAGTGGGACGACACCGGCACGCTCGACCAGCAGTGGTCGCTGGTCGAGGTGAGCAGCTGAGGAACGGGGCCTAAGCCGGGGGGACGGGCCGCGGGCCGTCGTGGGTGGGCGTGAGTGGCCACCCGCGACGGCCCGCGGGCGGTATCAGCTGGCCGGGAAGTCGAAGTAGTGCAGGCTGGCGAACGGCGGACTGCCCGAGGCGCCCGAGACGAACTCCAGATACACGTTATGCGTCCCGGTGACCTTGGACATGTTGGCCGGCACGGTCTCCCAACTGGACCAGCCGCCGGTGTTGGCCACGTCGAAGGTCGCGACGGCCGCGTTCGTCGGGCTGTCCAGGACCACCTCGACGGCTCCGCTCACCCCGCTCGCCGCGCCCGAGGCCACTCTCGCGTCGAATTGGGTGGACCCTGTCGTCCCGAAATTGACGTTCTTATACTCCAGATAATTCCCGTTCTCCAGCTCAGAGACCTGATTGCCGTCCACGCCCGAGGGGTCGGTGTCGCCGGTACTGGCCACCGAGATCGTGCCGTTGGACGCGCCGTAACAGTCCGCTGAGATGTCGGACGTGGCGGTGGTGGTGCACTCGGCGCCCGAGGTGCCGGTCGACGTGGTGGTGGGTGACGCCGAGGCGGTGGCGGTGGAGCCGGAGGTCTCGTAGACCGCGACGTAGCCGACGCTCATCGACGCGCCCGACGTGGTGCTGCTGCTCGGTGAGGTGCAGCCGCAGATCGCGTTGGGGAACGCGCCGCCCACCGCGTTGTTCAGGATGATGAAGAAGCCGTGGTCCACGGCCGCCGCCCAGTCCGTCGCGCCGACCTGGGCCTCGGTGACCGTCTCGTACGCGGTTCCGTTGAGGTACCAGGTGATCGACTCGTCGCTGGTGTTGGTCCGGTTCACGATGACGCTGTACGTGTCGTAGCCCGCCTGGCAGCCGGAGCAGGAGACCAGGCCGCTGCCGAGACCGGTCGTCTCGTTGCACGGACCGCCCGGGTCGACGCCGCAGTGCAGCGTGCCCGCGACCTCGCTCAGGGCATTGACGTCCTCCATGATGTCGATCTCGCCGGTGTTCGGCCAGTTCGCGCAGTCCATGGTGCCCGAGGTGCCCGCGCCGGAGGAGCGGAAGCCCGCGCCCAGCATCCAGAACGCCGGCCAGTAGCCCACGCCCGAGCTCGGGTTCGGCTGCTTGATCGAGGCGGTGACCTCCATCTCGCCGCCCGCGGGGGCTTCGAAGTTGTCCGCGGTGGTCTCGATCCGGCCGGAGGTCCACGCGCCGCTGCTGGACTTCACCGCGGTGATGTTGAGGTGGCCGGAGCCGTCCTCGGAGACGTTCGCGGTCGAGTTCGTGTTGGTCTCGACCTCGTTGGTGCCGTAATTCGCGGTGCAGCCGGTGCCGGTGTACTGCGTGCCGGTGTCGTAGGTCCAGTTCGAGTCCACGCCGGAGCCGCTCGCGCCGCCGAAGCTGTCGCTGAACACGGTGGAGTAGCCGGACGGGGCGCCGGGGACGGTGGTGGCGCTGGCCGCGCCGGGCAGGCTGACGACGGTCAGCAGCGCCACGACCGGCGCGAGGGCGGCGACGACGGCGAGCACGGCGCGCCGTCTGGACCGCCGGGGGTCGCGCTTGGCCTTGGTGGGTTGGTGCAGGGGCATGCGGGTGGCTCCTACCAGGTGGGCGGAGCGAAGTCGGGCGAGGTCGCCGGAGCACGGCGCATCCTCGCGCAACCTCGCTGTTCGTGGTCTCCGTAAACGTTTACGGATGGCCTATCGCAGGAGTATGGGTACCGCCCTCGCGTCCGTCAAGAGTTACAGGACGGCGGCATCGGACGCACGACGTCGACCAGCACTCGCCGTTCCGCTGCTCGCCGTTGCGGGTAGGACAAGCCCATGGCCTACGACGTCGCCGCGGTGCGCGCCCAGTTCCCCGCCCTGAGCTCCGGTTTCGCCCACTTCGACGGGCCCGGCGGCACCCAGACGCCGCGGCCGGTCATCGACGCGATCGCGGGCGCGCTGGCCGATCCGCTGTCCAATCGCGGCGACGCCACGCCCGGCGAGCGCAACGCGGACGCGATCGTCGCCGAAGCCCGCCGCGCCCTGGCCGACCTGCTCGCGGCGGATCCGGCCGGGATCGTCTTCGGACGCAGCGCCACGCAGCTGACGTACGACTTCTCGCGTGCGCTGGCCAAGACCTGGGCGCCGGGCGACGAGGTCGTGGTCACCCGCCTGGACCATGATTCGAATATCCGGCCCTGGATTCAGGCCGCCGAGCACGTCGGAGCGGTCGTGCGCTGGGCCGATTTCGATCCCGCGACCGGCGAGCTGACCGCGGAGCACGTGCGTGCCGCGCTGTCCGAGCGCACCCGGCTGGTCGCCGTCACCGCCGCGTCCAACCTGATCGGCACCCAGCCGAACCTCCCGGCGATCTCCGAACCGGTCCACGAGGTCGGCGCGCTGCTGTACGTGGACGGCGTGCACCACACCGCGCACGCGAGCGTTGATCTCCCGGCCCTCGACGCGGACTTCTACGTGTGCTCGCCGTACAAGTTCCTCGGCCCGCACGTGGGAGTGCTCGCCGCCGCACCCGAACTGCTGGAGACGGTGAAGCCGGACAAGCTGCTGCCCTCGACCAACGTCGTCCCCGAGCGCTTCGAATTCGGCACGCTGCCCTACGAACTGCTCGCCGGAGCCCGCGCGGCCGTCGACTTCCTCGCGGAGCTCAGCCCCGCGGACACGGGGTCGCGGCGGGACCGGCTGGTCGCGACGTTCGCCGCCCTCGGCGAACACGAGGACGTGCTGCGCGGCCGGATCGATGAGGGTCTGGCAGAGCTCGAAGCCGTCACGGTCCACTCGCGCGCGGCGCGTCGTACGCCGACCATGCTGTTGACGATCGCCGGACGCAGCACCGTCAGCGCGTACCGGTTCCTGGCCGACCGCAAGGTGCATGCGCCATCAGGGGCCTTCTACGCCCTCGAGGCCTCGCGCCACCTCGGCCTCGGCGACACCGGCGGCCTGCGCATCGGCCTCGCGCCGTACAACGACGCGGACGACGTGGAGCGGCTCCTCAGCGCCCTGACGGAGTTCGTCTACAAGTAGAGATCTGCCAGAGATCTACAGGTAGAGCTCGGGCCGCCGGTCCTCGAACAGGTCGTTGTTCGGGTTGTACTGCTTGTCGCGGGTCAGCGTGAGATCGGTCTCGTACTCGGCCCGGTGCGCGTCGCCGGCGGCCGAGGCGATCCAGCCGAACCGGTCGAAGATCGCTGTTCCCTCGGTCCAGTGCTGGCCACGCTCGACGCCGGTCCGGTCGCAGCAGGCGATCACGACGCGGTTGACCCGGGCCGAGGCCTGCGCGATGAGCCACTCCGGCGGGCGCTCGCCGTCCGGGCGGTCCGCCAGCGGCCAGTTCGTCGGCACCGCGATCAGGTCCGCGCCGCCGAGCGCGCAGCGGCGCGGGAACTCCGGGAATTCGAAGTCGTAGCAGACCATGAAGGCGATCCGGCCGAAGCGGGTCTCCACGATCGGCGGCGGCTGCGAGCCCGGGGTGAAGAACAGCTTCTCCTCGTCCCACAGGTGCGCCTTGCGGTACGTGGCGAGCACGCCGGTCGCGTCGATGAGCATCGCGCCGTTGTAGAACAGCCCGTCCGCACCGTGCTCGGCGTACCCCAGCACGACGACGGACTCGCCGTCGATCGCCGCGGCCCACTCGGCCACCAGCGGATCGGCCGGCGTGATCGCGCAGGCGTCCACCTCGTCCGGCGTCTTGAAGATGTAGCCGCTGGAGACGAGTTCGGGCAGCACCAGGATGTCCGCGCCGGACGAGGTCTCCTCGGCGATGGTCCGCAGGATCTGGCGGTGGTTGGCCGCGAGATCGGCGATGTGCGGGGCGAGCTGTCGGCAGACGATGCGGGTCATGGTGACGTTTATACGTCATGCCCGGCCCATCAGGTCGTGCAGCAACCGGTCGATCTCGACGTAGCCGCTCTCGTAGCCCGGCGGGACCTCGGCGTAGCTGAGGAACAGGAAGGCCCGCACCTGCCGCGCGGCCAAGGCGATCTGCGCCGTTCCCGCCTCCGAGCGCAGCTCCAGCATGATCAGGTCGGGGCCGCAGGGCCAGACGTGGACATCGCCCTCCCCGGCCGGCCCGGCCATCCCGTCGTCGAGCAGCTGGCGCCCGAAGATCCAGGTCAGCGGATAGCCCTCCCGGGTGTTGACCGGGAAGCCGAGACGCACCGCGTACGGATCGCGCTGGTCATAGCTGGCGTTGATCGTGAAGTCCAGACCGGCTTCCCGACCGATGATCAGGTAGGCGGTGAGCCGCTCCGTGATGATCGTGGCCATTCGGCATCATCCTCTCCCCATGCCCGGCGGCTCGCGCGGCCGCTCGCGACGGTGGCACCGGGTGGCGCCTCCACCGGGTAGAGCCCGGGGAAGGACACCTGATTACATCAGTCTTCCCCGAATTTGTGTGATGTAGCTCATATGCAGCCAGTGATTTTGTCTGCTTAAGGTGGGTCGGTACGCTGCAGACCATGGGAGGGGACGCAATGACGGGCACGACGCGTGCCGAGGGCGCGGACACGGCGCTCTACGACGCGTACGCGGCGGTCTACCAGGAGCACAACTCCCGCCTGGTGGCGTACGCCAGAGCGCTCACCGGAAACGCGGCGGTGGCCGAGGATCTGGCCGCGGAGGCGCACTTCCGCGTCTGGCGGCGGATGAGCGCCGGGCACACCGTGGACAACCCGTCCGCCTACCTGACCACGACGGTGCGCAACCTGGCCGCCGGGCTCGGCCGGGCGCAGCAGGAGATCGCCCGCGACCTCGACGAGATGCCGCAGGACGCGGAGCGGGCCGAGGCGGTCGCCGCGGATCCGGAGCAGCGCGCCTCGCACGTGGACCTGATCTCGCGGCTGCTCAAGGAATTGCCGGAACGCTGGGCGAAGGCGCTGTGGTACGCGGAGGTCGAGGACCTGCCGATGGAGGCCGTCGGCGCGCACATCGGGGCCAGCGCGAGCACCACGGCGGTCGTGCTGACCCGGGCCCGCGAGCGGCTGCGGCAGGCGTTCCTGCAGTCCCAGCCGGGCAGGCCGGCGGACGAAGCGTGCGAGCCGTACTGGAAGCAGATGCCGACGATCGTGCGCGGGACCGCGTCGGCGCGGCGGTCCAGGACCGTGCTGGAGCACTGCGACGGGTGCGCGGACTGCCGCGCGCGGATGCTCGCGCTGACCGAGGCGAACACGCGACTGCCGCTGCTGCTCGGTCCGGCGCTGCTCGGGATCATGGTCGGCGGCGGCGCGTGGTTCCTGCCGGCAGTGGCGGGGGCAGGGGCGGGCGCGGTGGTCGGGACGGTCGCTCGCGCGGGGAGCCGCGCCGGCAGCGGGGCACGGCACGCGCGTATCAGTGCCCGGGTACGAATGGTCAGGCACGGCGCGTCCCCCACCAAGGTGACGGTCTACGGTTCGGCGGCGGCCGCGGTCGGTATCGCGGTCGCGGTGGCCACGATGGCTCTCGGCTCCCCGAACCCGCCGAGCCATCCGAACGCGGCGGCGGCCCAGTCCCGGGCGAGTGCTCAGTCGACGGCCGCGGCGCTGGGCGACACGCAGAGCCCGGCCGCCGCGACGCCCGCCGCCAAGCAGGCCGCGAGCACGCCCACGTCGTCCGCTGTCGTCCCAGGCACAACGTTGTCAACGCCACCGACCTCGGCGGTGGACGTCCCGGTGGAAGCACAGCGCGAAACCCAAGCTGCGGCAACAGATCCGACGACGAGTACGAGCCCTGCGTCCACACCGACCCCCGCTGCCACGACCACCACCCCGACCGCGGCGAAGAGTTCGACGGCCGCGGCGACGATGGTGGCCGATTCGCCCACGGACACCGCGTCGTCCACGCCGTCCGCTTCAACCTCGCCGACTCTGAGCCCGACACCGTCGCCGTCGCAGACCCCTTGGTCACCGAGTCCGAGCCCGACGATCACGCCGACTCAGCCCTCGCCGACCGGCTCAGGACCGACTTCGCCGCCCTACTGCGAGTTTTATGTCTACGGGTTCTGTGTCATCTGGTGACGCACCCGGCGCGCGCGACGCCCGTACTGCGCCGTCCGGGGCGCTGTCACAGTGCTGATGGATTCCTACACTGAGTCTCATGAGACTTTCCATGGAAACCGCACCCCGGCGACTACCTAGAACACCCGCTCCATCGCGGTGCGTGACGAAATTGCATCTGCACACGAAATCTTCACATACGTCGGCGTAGTGCGCCCTGATCTGCGCCTTTACGAGGGCCGCAAACTCAGTAATCTGGCTAGTGATCACCCGGTCGCCCCACCGACGAAGCTGGGCGTCCACCGAACTTCGCACCACACCCACGCCGATACATGCCGAAGATCGACAGATCTAGGTCTAACCGCCATGCCCTACGTCAACCGTACCCGGGTGTCGAGGCATGACCACGACCGACACACTGAAGTGCCTGAAGGAAAGCGAGAGCGATCCGTGATGACCAGCCCCAGCCAGGAAATCGGCCACGACGCGATGAACGGCGAGCAGATCCTCGAGGTACACGAAGCGGCGCGCTCCTGGCAGCCCAACCAGCACGCCGCCGAGGCCCTGGAGCACACCGTCGAATGGCTCACCAGGTTCCAGGTCCACACGCCCCGGGCTGAGCGATACGCCACGCTCTCGGCCTGGGTGTACCCGCTGGCGCCGCTCCCGGAGTTGGAGGTCGCCTACGACATCAGCGCCTTCTTCCGGATCTACGATGACTTCACCGACGACCTGGGGGCGGACATCGGCCGCATCAACGCCATCAGCGCGGAGCTCACCGGGATCCTCTACGGCAGACCCGCGAAGTCCCAGATGGGGTTGATCTTCAACGACCTGTGGACCAGGCAGATCATCAGCTCGCCGGACGAGTGGGTGGCCCGGGCCAGTGAGCACTGGGAATGGTATTTCAACACGCAGGCCACTTATGCGGCGATGCGGGATCCTCGGCTGGAGACGACGGTCGAGGAGTACCTGGAACTGCGCCTGGGCAACGGCGCGGTACCCCTGTGCCTGGTGCTCGGCGAGAAGATGAACTACACCTATCTACAGCCGAACATCCACCATTGCACTCAGTTGCGGCTGTTGCGCAAGCTGGCCAGCGACATCATCGTCTACTGCAACGACGTCTACTCCTCGGTCCGCGATGCCGAGAAGGACGACACCCGCAACCTGGTCACGATCATCCGCAACCAGGACGACTGCACGTGGCCGGAAGCGGTCGCGCGATGCGAGCAGGAGATGCGGGCCATCGACCAGTCGATACGCACCATGCGGCAGCGGCTCGACGTCGCCTGCGAAACCCTGCGGTTCACGGACGCCGAACGCACCCAGGCCCAGATGGGCGCGAAGATCGCCGATGACTGGAACTGGGGCTACCAGGCCTGGGCGGCCGCCAACGAACTCCTGATGGACACGGACCCGCCGCGCGAGGAGATCGCGCGCCTCCTGACGTCGCCGCGCAGAGGCTGACCAAGCGGAAGGAAAGCGGCGCCCGGAGATCACTCCCGGGCGCCGCTCTTCAGTACATCAGCCTACTGTGAAAACCCTACCGGCGGCCGCGGAACAGGCCGACCAGCGAGGCCCAGAAGCCGCGGCGGGCACCCGTCTCGACGTTCGCGTCGGCGTCGACCGCGGCCAGCGCGTCCGCCACGGAGGTCGGCGCGGCCTGAGCCACGGCGGCCGGGGCGGCGGGCTCGGCCTCGGGGGCCGGGCGGCGCTGCGGGGCGAACTTGACCGGGAGGGCGTCGAGGTGCCGGGACCAGGTCGAGGCGGTCCAGGTCAGCTGGTCCGCCGGAATCGCGAGATGCAGGTCGGGCAGCCGGTTGAGCAGCACGTCGACGCCGGTGTCGGTGATGGCGCGGGCGATCTCCTGGCCCGAGCACTCGTGCGGGCCCCGGCTGAACGCCAGGTGCGAGCGGTTGCCGTGCATCGGCGCGTCCAGGTCGGGGCGCACCTCCGGGTCCGCGTTGCCCGCCGCGATGCCGAGCAGCAGCATGTCGCCCTCGCGGATCTCCTTGTCGCCGAACTGCATGTCGTGCGTGGCGAACCGGGCCGGGCAGACGAGCAACGGCGGGTCGTCCCACAGCATCTGCTCGACCGCGTCCGGCAGGGTCATGAGCCCGCCGGTGAGCGACGCGCGGAACCGGGGGTCGGTCAGCACCATCCGCAGCGTGTTCGAGACCAGGTTCGTCGTGGTCTCGTAGCCCAGCACGATCACCACGCGCAGGTGGTTGAGCACCTCTTCGTCATTCAGCCCGGAGGGGTGCTGGGTGAACCATGAGGCCAGGTCGTGCGCGGGGGCCTTGCGCCGTTGCTCGGTCAGTGTCTGCAGGGTGCCGATGATGAACTGGTTGTGCGTATAGGCATCCTCACCGCCGCTGAGCATGCCGGCGATGGCCTCGACCATCTTGGGGCCGGTCTCCTCGTCCAGGCCGATCAGCCGGCTGAGCACGAGCATCGGCAGGTACGCGGCGAACTGGGTCACCAGGTCCGCGGTGCCCTTCTCGACGAAGCCGTCGATCAGCTGGTTCGCGTAGCGCTGCACGTGCCGCCGGGTGCCGTGCCGGTCGAACCTGGTCAGGCACTCGTTGACAGCGGCGCGCAGCCGCTGGTGCTCCTCGCCGTCGTAGGACACGACATCGGGACGCCAGCCGATGAGCTGGAGCAGCGGGTGGTCGTCGGCGATCCTGCCCTCCTTCCAGTCCCGCCAGAGCCGCGCGTCCCGGGTGAACCGGCTCGGGGTGCGCGCGGCCTCCATGTTCTCCCGGTAGCCGAGCACGAGCCAGGCCGGGACGCCGCCCTCGAGCTCGACCGGGGCGACGGCGCCGTACTCCGTGCGCAGCTTCTCGTACAGGCCGACCGGGTCGGACTGCGCCTCGGGGCCGTAGAGCGCGGCGACGCCGGCGCCGCCGCCTGCGTGAGCCGGGCAGCCGGGCGGCGGCACCGCGGCCGCGCCCTGGCCCGCGGCGGAATCCGCTGATATAGACATGGTCACTCCGGGACTGCTGAGGCGGCCACCGGGGCGGCCGCGGTTGAGGTGGACAGCGTGTAGAGGTAACGCATCAGGGCGAGCAGGGTGTCCCGGCTCGAGGCGCGGCTGCGCGCGTCGCACGCGACGATCGGCACCGCGCTCGGCAGGTCGAGCGCGGTCCTGATCTGGTCCAGCGGGTGCTGCGGGGCGTCCGGGAAGACGTTGACCGCGACGATGAACGGCACGCCGCCGTCCTCGAGCCGGCCGATCACGTCGAAGCTGGCCTCCAGACGCCGGGTGTCGACCAGCACGACCGCGCCGAGCGCGCCCTCGAACAGGCCGGTCCACAGGAACCAGAAGCGCTGCTGCCCGGGCGTGCCGAACAGGTAGAGCACCAGCTCCTCGTTGATGCTGATCCGGCCGAAGTCCATGGCCACGGTGGTCGCGTTCTTCTGCTCGACCCCGCGGACGTCGTCCACCCCGACGCTGACCTCGGTCATCGTCTCCTCGGTCGTCAGGGGCCTGATCTCGCTCACGGCGCCGACCAGGGTCGTCTTGCCGACCCCGAAGCCGCCGACGACGACGATCTTCACGGCGGTGGCCGCCGAGGCCGGCAGGGCGTCCTCGCGCGCCGGTCCCGGCGCCGTTTCAGAGCTTCTGGAGTCCATACATCACTGCCTTGAGAAGTTCCGGATCGGGTATGCCGGCGGTGCGCACGGTGGCGCGCACCTCGACGGAGGAGTCCGCGAGCAGGTCGGAGACGAGCACGGCCACCACGCTGAACGGCAGCTTCAGGTAGGCCGAGATTTCCGCCATGGACAGCGGGTAGTGGCACATGCGCAGGATCGAGGCGAGTTCCGGCTGCATCTCGGGCCGGGCCGCGGCGCGCGCCACGACCAGCGTCACCAGGTCGAGGTCGGCGCGGTGTCCGGAGGCGCTGCGGCCGCCGGTGATGACGTAGAGACGCTCGGGGCCGGCCTGCTCCCACGAGGACGATTCGCTCGGAGGAGGGGTCACCCGGCGGTCCTCTCCTCCAACCGGGGCGGGCTGGTGAGATGTTCGCCGATGCGCGCGACCAGATTGCGCATCTGCTGCCCCATCAGCCCCGCGTCCACTCCCTCATCCGCCAGCACCGCGAGGTATGCCCGCGCGCCGGCCGCCATGAGGTAGAAGAAGCCCCCGCCGACCTCGATCACCACGAGCCGCATCTGCTTGTCCCCGTGCGGGAACTCGGAGGCGACCGCGGCCGACAGGCTCTGCAGGCCGGCGCAGGCGGCGGCGAGCCGGTCGGCGGTGTCCACGTCGGTGTCGTACTGCGCCATGCGCAGGCCGTCGGAGGTCAGAACCACGACATGCCGGGTTCCCGGCACGCTCTCCGCGAGGTCCTTGAGCATCCAGTCCATGCTGGGCTGCAGGTGTTCCACGACTACTCGCCTTCCTTGCTCGACGGCTCGTCACTCAGGGCATGCTTGGCGCCCGCGGGCCCGTCGCCCGAGACCGCGTTCTGGAACGCGGCGAGCCACAGGCCCGGAGGCGGCGGGGGCGGCGCGGCCGAGCCGGTCGCCGACGCGATCGGGGAGGGCGCGGCCCCCTGCTGCGGGACGCGCGCCGCGCGCCCGCCGGCGGGGAGCGAGCCGGGGGCGGCCGGCTGGGGGGCGCCGCGCCTGCGCTGCGGCAGGCCGTTGTCGTTGACTTCGATGTTCCGCGGCTCCTCCGGGTGCAGGGCGAGTGCGGGCACGGGGCGGGTCGGGTTGGACATGACCGCGGCCCCGGGGGTGGCCGCGGACAGCGGCACGACGGTGACCAGATCGCGCGGGATGATCAGCACGGCGCGCACGCCGCCGTAGGCGGAGGGGCGCAGCGAGACCTGGAAGCGGTGGGTCTGGGCGAGCCGGCCGACCACGGTGAGGCCGAGGCGCGGGTTCTCGCCGAGGTCGGCGAGGTCGAGGCCGGCGGAGACCTGGGACAGCGCCCGTTCGGCGCGCACCAGGGCCTCTTCGCTGAGGCCCACGCCGCCGTCCTCGATCTCGACGGCGATGCCGGACTGCACCTCGATCGCGGTCAGGTGCACGCGGGTCTGCGGCGGCGAATAGCGGGTGGCGTTGTCCAGCAGCTCGGCCAGCGCGTGGATGAGCGGCTCGACGGTCGGTCCGGAGATCGCGACGTCGACCACGGAGTGCAGTTCGACGCGCTGGAAGTCGGTGATCCGGGACATCGCGCCACGCAGCACGTTGAACAGCGGCACGGGTTGCTGCCACTGGCGGCCCGGGCGCGAGCCGCCGAGCACGGCGAGCGAGTCGGCGAGCCGGCCGATCAGCGCGGTGCCGTGGTCGACGCGGAGCAGGTCGTCGAACACCTCGGGGCTGCCGCCGTGCCGCTCCTCCATCTCGCGCAGGTCCTGGAACTGCTGGTGCACGATGGCCTGGACGCGGCGGGCGACGTTGACGAACGCGCGCTGGGCGGAGTCGCGCAGGTCCTCCTCGGCCTTCACCGCGTCGAGGACGGAGCGCACGACCGCGTCGTGCGCCTTGACGAAGGCCTCGCCGAGTTCGGGGGACTGTCCCCCGGCGCCGATGGCCTCCTCGACGGAGTCGCCGCGCTGCAGGCGGGCGATCGCGTCGGGCAGCACCTCGACGGCGAGGCGGTTGGTCTCGGTCTCCTGCAGGGCAAGCCGCCGGCCGAACTCCTTCTCGGTGGCCGTCTGGCGCCGCCGCAGCTGCTCCATCACCCGACCGCGTCGCCCGATCTCGGCGAAGGCCAGGCCCACGGCGACGACCGCGACCAGGCCGCACACGGCGACGGCGCGGCGGGCGTGCGGGGTGACGAGCAGGATGGCGGCGACCGTGCACAGGGCGGTCAGGCACGCGGGTATCAGTGCACTGAAAAGAAGAGGGGAGCCGGCTTGCGAGCCACGAGGTGACGGTCGCATGCGTATCATTCGCAGAACCTTGGTCTGGTCGTGGGCGTGTGTCGGTGACCGACGGGGACGGGAGAAGTCACGGGCGCGGCCCGCGGAGAGCGCCAGCTGCGTCAGATCCCTGATTCCAAGCGGCCGGACGCCGCGGGGTACGGCGGACGGGCCGGGTAGCCGGGACGCGACCGCCCGGGGCGATCGTCGACCGAGCTGCGGTGATCTGGACGGTCACGGGGCTACCTTGTCAGCGTTCGGATATGGCGGTTCTGTTCTCTCCGGACAGGCTTGACGTTATATCAGACCTCGGTCTGGCCGGAAAAGCAGCCACGCCGCGCGCGCTACCCGGCGTGTCGCCGCCGAAACCCCCGGGGCCTTGGCGGATCCACGCCACGATAGGTCCGGCGTGAGCACCATTCTTTGCCGAACCTATACGCGCGGTGCGTCTGAACACTCGACGTACGCCTGTCCACGGATGAGGCCCCTGTGACGTGCGCGTTTCGCGACGAGCGTGGTCACGCACGGCGAGGTCCCGTACCGTTCCTGCAACTGTATGCCGGTCCGGCCCAGCTCGTGGCAGGATTGGGCAAATGCGGATCGCGATGCTGGGGCCGTTGGAGGTGCGCACCGACGAGGGCGGCTTGGCGGACGTGCCCGGTGCGCGGCTGCGCGGACTGCTGATCGCGCTGGCGCTCAGGCCGGGCCACGCGATCCCGAAGGCCTCGCTCGTCGACTGGATCTGGGGCGAGCAGCCGCCCGCCGACGCGACGAACGCGCTGCAGCGCCTGGTCTCCCGACTGCGGAAGACGCTGCCGGACGGGGTGATCGAGGGGCAGACCGACGGCTACCGGTTGGCGGTGGCGCCTGACGACGTCGACGCCGTGCGGTTCGAACGGCTCGTCCTCGCGGCCCAGGCCGGCCCGGCGGACGCCTTCGGCCGGGTGCGATTGCTGCGCGAGGCCCTTGAACTATGGCGCGGTGCGGCCATGCAGGACATCGGTCTGCAGGACAGCGAGGCGTTCGACGCCGCGGTCGTCCGGCTTGAGGGGCTGCGCCTGACTGCCGCGGAGGAGCGCTTCGACGCGGAGATCACACTCGGGCGCGGCGCGGAGCTGGTCACCGAGCTGACCGATCTGGTGGCGGCGCATCCGATGCGCGAACGGCTCGTCGGCGCGTTGATGCGCGCCCTTGTAGCCGCCGGGCGCGAGAACGAGGCGCTGCAGGTGTATCAGCGCACGAGGGAGGCCCTGGCCGACGCGCTGGGCGTCGACCCCTCGCCGGAGCTGTCCGCGTTGCACGTCGCACTGCTGCGGGGCGAGCTGGGGCGGCGCGAGCAGACCCGGAAGACCAACCTGCGCGCCGAACTGACCAGCTTCGTCGGCCGAGGCGCCGATGTCGTCGCGGTCCGCGAGCTCATCGCCGAGCACCGGCTCACCACCCTGATCGGTCCGGGCGGCTCGGGGAAGACCAGGCTGGCCGGCGAGACCGCGCGCACACTGCTCGGCGACCTGCCGGACATCGCCAGGTCCAGCTTCCGGCGCATGCCGCCGGAGTACGTGGAGGCCAACTTGTCCGCCGACTCCACCAGGTCGAAGCGCTCCAGCAGCCCGTTGACCACCTGGCCGCCGGAGCGCACCCGCTTCAGGTCCGCCATCATCCGCAGGTTCTCCCGGCCCGTCAGCGGCTCGTCCACCGCGGCGAACTGGCCGGTGACGCCGATGACCGAGCGGACGTCCTTCGTCGCGGTCGCCACGTCGTGCCCGGCGACGCGCACGGTGCCCGCGTCGGCCTTCAGCAACGTCGTCAGGATGTTGACCGTCGTCGTCTTGCCGGCCCCGTTCGGGCCGAGCATGGAGAATACGGATCCCTCGGCGACCTCGAAGTCGATGCCGTCAAGCACGACCTTGTCGCCGTATGCCTTGCGCAGTCCGGTGACTGCGATTGCCGATTTCGTCATGCCTTCCACCATGCCGAGCGGCCCTGTCACCCGTCCGCCACGCCCCTGACACGGCCACTGACACGGCGTTCCGCCACATCTCTCCTGGTCAGGACGCTGTAGTATCAGGCCATGAGCTTCGGAACGCTCGCCGTCATCGTCCTGGCCGGGTTGCTCGGCCCGCTCCTCGCGCTGCCTCGGCGATGGCACGTGCCGGTGGTCGTCGGGGAGTTGGCGGTCGGAGTGCTGCTCGGGCCGACGCTGGCCGGGTACCTGAAGCCGGCCGACCCGACCTTCACCTTCCTCGCGGACATCGGCTTCGCGCTGGTGATGTTCGTGGCGGGCTCGCACGTGCCGATCCGCGACCCGCGGCTGGTCACCGGGCTGCGGACGGGGGCGGTGCGGGCGGTCGTGGTGGGCGCGGTGGCGATCGCGCCCGCGTTCGCGCTCTCCCGGCTGTTCCACACCGGGCACACCGCGATGTACGCCGTGCTGATCGCGTCCTCGTCGGCCGCGCTGTTCCTGCCGATGGCCGAGTCGCTCGGGCTCGGCGGCCCGGCATTGCTGGACCAACTGCCGCAGGTGGCGATCGCGGACACGGTGTGCATCGTGGCCGTGCCGCTGGCCGTGGATCCGGCGCACGCGGGCCGGGCCGCGCTCGGCGCGCTCGCGGTGATCGGCTGCGCGCTGGTGCTGTTCTTCCTGCTGCGGCGGATCGAGAGCTCGGGCATGCGCCGCCGCGTGCACCGGGTCTCGGAGGACCGCAAATTCGCGCTCGAACTCCGGTTCAGCCTCGCCGCGCTGTTCGGCCTGTCGGCGCTGGCCGTCGCGACGCACGTCTCGATCATGCTGGCGGGCTTCTCGCTCGGGCTCGCGGTCGCGGCGGTCGGCGAGCCGCGGCGGCTGGCCCGGCAGCTGTTCGGCGTGAGCGAGGGATTCTTCGGGCCCTTATTCTTCCTCTGGCTCGGCTCCGAGCTCAACCTGCGGGAGCTGGGGCACCGGCCCAGCTTCATCCTGCTCGGCCTGGCACTCGGCGCGTCCGCGATCGTCGTCCACGCCTTGATGAAGGTGAGCGGCCAGCCGATCCCGCTCGGCGTTCTGGCGGCCAGTCAGCTCGGCGTTCCGGTCGCGGCCGCCACCCTCGGCACGCAGGTCCACGTGCTCGAACCCGGGGAGGCCGCGGCACTGATGCTCGGCGCGCTCGTCACGATCGGGGTCGCCGCGCTCTCCGGCGGCGCCGCGGGCAAGGCCGCGCCGGGCGATCCGAAGCCGGAGCCGCAGACGAAGCCCGCGCCGGAGCCGAACCCCGCGCAGTAGGTCAGCGCGCCGAGGGCAGCCTGAGCACGGCCGTGAGCCCGCCGCCGGGCGTCTCCTCGAGCGCCACCTCGGCCCCGTTGGCCGTGGCAAGCCGGTAGACGATCGCGAGCCCGAGTCCGTTGCCGCCGGTCTGCGACTGCCCGAAGCGGCGGAACGCGTTCGCGCGGGCCAGCGGGGTCATGCCGGGACCGTCGTCGACGACGCGCAGCTCGGCCCACTCCTCGCCGACCGTCGTGACGACCTCGATGGACCCGCCCTCGGGGACCGAGTCGAGGGCGTTGGCGATCAGGTTGTCCAGCACCTGCTCGAGATCGCCGGGGCCGAGCCGCACGGCGGCCGGCCGCGGGCAGCTCGCGGTCAGCGTCACGCCGCGCTCGCGGGCCACCGGCTCCCACGCGGCGACCCGGTCGCCAGCCACCTCGTCGGCGCGCACGGTCTCCGGCCGGGGCACCGAGGCGTCGGCACGTGCGACCGCGAGCAGCCCGTCCACCAGGCTGGCCAGCCGGGCCATCTCGACCTGCAGACCCGCCATCCCGGCGGCCGTCTGCTCGTCGGTCTCCTCGGAGAGCACGTCGACCCGCAGCCGCAGCGCGGTCAGCGGGGTACGCAGCTGGTGCGAGACGTCGGCGACCCAGTCGCGGTGGCGGCCGACCAGGGACTGCGTGCGCTCGGCCATCCGATTGAATGCGAGAGACAACTCGCGTACCTCGCGCGGCCCAGTGCCGACGGGTGCGCGGGTTTCCAGGGCGCCCTCGCCGAAGCGGGCCGCGCTGGCGCCGAGGACGGTCAGCGGCCTGGCCATCCAACGACCGAGCCAGAACGCGAAGCCGATGCCCGCGGCCAGCATGCCGAGGCCGGTCAACGCGAGCCAGGCCCACACCGCGTCGATCCGGTCGTCCACCGGGTCGGCGTTGCGCGCGAGCACGGCCACCCCGGAGGCGTTGCCGTCGTCGCCCACCGGCACCGCGACCAGCAGCCACTCCCCCGCGCTCGCGCTGGCCGTGGAAGCCCCGGAGCGCACCGTGGCGGCGAGCGCGGCGGAGCGCTCGTCAGAGGACTTATCGCAGTACTCGGTGTTGGCGACGACCTTCAGCGCGCTGGTGTAGACGGTCGCGCAGTCCCCGCGCGACGCCGCCTGGGCCAGCGCCTGGTCCATCGCGGCCGGCGAGTCGTGGTCGGCCAGGTACTCCTCGGCCTGCGCGGACAGGTGGTCGGCCGCCGTCTGCACGTCGTACTGGAAGGAGGAACGCTCGTTCGCGGTCAGCGAAAGGCCGAGCGGGATCACGGCGATCAGCAGCAGCGCGGTGACCAGACCGACGGTCACCAGGGCGATCCGGCGCGACACCGGATTCAGGCCTTGGGCACGAGGCGGAATCCGTGTCCGTACACGGTCTCGATCAGCCCCTCGACGCCGAGCTTCCGGCGCAGCGCCGCGACGTGCACGTCCAGCACCCGGGTCGGCCCGTACCAGTTCGCGTCCCAGACCCGGGTGAGCAGCTCGTGCCGCGAGATCGCCCGGCCGGGATCGGCGATCAGGCATTCGAGGATGTCGAACTCCTTGGGCGTGAGCGCGATCTCGGCCCCGTCCACGGTCACCCGGCGGGCGCGCGGGTCGACGTTCAGCGCGCCGACGACGTAGTGCGTCCCGGTCGGCCGGATCCGCCGCAGCACCGCGCGGATCCGGGCCTCGAGCTCGGCCAGGCCGAAGGGCTTGACCAGGTAGTCGTCCGCGCCCTCGTCGAGCGCCAGCACCCGGTCGCCCTCCTCGCCGCGCGCGGTCACCACGATCACCGCCGCGTCGCTGTACTCGCGCAGCCGGCGGCACACCTCGACGCCGTCCATATCGGGCAGGCCCAGGTCGAGCAGCACCACGTCGGCCGGGGCCGCGGCCAGCGCGTCGCGCCCGTTCGCCACGGACTGCACCCGGTAGCCGGAGCGGGACAGGCCGCGGCGCAGCGGCCAGGCGATTCCCTCGTCGTCCTCGACGACGAGAACGCGGACCGGCGGCTGCTCGGCGGGGGAGGCGATCGGCGTCACGAGGCCACGTTAGCCCAGTCCACGGATCCTTACCGGATCCGAACATTTCGTTTGCAGGTTCCGAACCGGCGGAGGTCGAGGCTGGTGCACTGGCAAGCCCGCCCCGCACCCGAGCCGACTCCAGGACACGCCGATGAGCCTTCCGCGCACCGAACAGCCCGCGCACCGCCACCGCCCGGCCGCACCCGACCGCCTCGGCGGACCCGAGGGCAACGAGCGGCTGACGGCGTTGACCGGCGTGGCGCTGCTGGTGCTGTTCGCGGCGGAGGGCGTGACGCTGCTGCAGCTCACGCGGCTGCTGTACTGGCATTACTTCCTCGGCTTCCTGCTGATCGGCCCGGTCTGCCTGAAGATCGGCTCGACGGTGTTCCGCTTCACGCGCTACTACACGCATCACGAGCCGTACGTGCGCAAGGGACCGCCCCATCCACTCCTGCGGATCATCGGCCCGCTCATCGTGCTCTCCACGATCACGGTGGTCGGCACGGGCGTGATGCTGGGGCTGCAGAAGCAGTCGGACGTCTACTTCGGCTATTCGCTCGTGTTCATCCACAAACTCAGCTTCGTGGGCTGGGCCGCGCTGATGACCGTCCACGTGCTCGCCTACCTGCCGCGACTGCCCCGGCTGCTCGCCGCCGACGCGATGCCGGGTCGCGCCGCGCAGGCCGTCGGCGGACGGGGCCTGCGATACGGCGTGTTCCTGTGCGCGCTCGGCGTCGGGCTGATCCTCGCCGCCTGGGGCGGAGGGCTCAGCGGGTCCTGGCACCGCTGAGGCCCGGTCGTACACCCACCTGCCCGCTCCCCGGTTCGCTACCGGCCGGTAGGCTGAATCGACCCCGATGAAGGAGGCACCACGATGGCGGCTGGTCCCGAAGTGGGCGGCGCGGCCCCGGACTTCACGCTCCCCGGCCTGCGGCTGAGCGGATCCGAGGCGGAGCGCGGTTCGTACACGCTCTCGGCCGAGCGCGGACACCCCGTCGTGCTCGCCTTCTATCCCGGCGACGAGACCGCCGTGTGCACCCGGCAGATGTGCGCGTACTCCTCAGGGCTCGAAGGCTTCGCCGACCTCGGCGCGACGGTCTGGGGCATCAGCCCGCAGGGGATCGAGAGCCACGAGCAGTTCGCGCGCAAGCACGACCTGCGGCTGCCGCTGCTCGCCGACGTCGACCGGACCGCGGTCGAGGCCTACGGCATCGGGCTCGGCAGTGCGCTGCGACGCGCGGTGTTCATCGTGGACGCCGAGGGCGTCGTGCGCTACAAGCACGTCGCGCTCGTCGGCCTGACCTACCGCGGCGTGGACGTGCTCAAGAAGCAGCTCGAGGCGCTCAAGGGCTGACCTCGGGGCCGGGAATGCGCGGGATCCCGGGGACGTTCGGCTAAACGGTAACGAAAACCGTTGCCGAATATCGTCCCCGGGAAGGATCGAACCGTGGCCCGCAGCGAACTGCGCCCGATCACCAAGCTCCGCTCCACCGCCGGAACCGGCTACACGTACGTCACCCGCAAGAACCGCCGCAACGACCCCGACCGGCTGGTTCTGCGCAAGTACGACCCGGCCGCACGTCAGCACGTCGAGTTCCGCGAGGAGCGCTGACATTCGGCACACTCTTGACGGCAATCGAAAAAGAGCCGTACATTTCCGGTGCTGCTCGCCCTCCGCCGTCAAGAGAGGCACCTCGCCATGCAACGACGCATGCCCGTGCTCGCCATCGCGTGCACGACCCTCCTGCTGACCACCGGCGTCTCCGCGGCCTCCGCCGCCGCGGTCGCCGGATCCCCGGCCGCTATCGCACCCGGGCACTACGCCGGAACCATCGCCGACGGCTCGGCCTGGATCGCCGACGTCCCGGCGGACTGGAACGGCACGCTGATCCTGTTCAGCCACGGCTTCGGGCCGACCGTGGCGGCCGACGCTCCGAGCGCGGCGAGCCAGGCCGAGCTGCTCTCCCAGGGCTACGCGCTGGCCGGCTCGTCGTACGACCCGAACGGCTCCTGGTGGGCGCTGGACACCGCCGAGAGCGACCAGTTCGCCACCCTCGCCGCCGTGGAGCATCTGCTCGGCGGCAGGCCGCACCGGGTGATCGCGATGGGCGAGTCGATGGGCGGGCTGATCAACAGCCAGATCGCCGAGGACGGCGCCGGCCGGGTGAACGCGGCGCTGGACATCTGCGGTCTGGTCGGCGGCGGCGTCAACCTGAACAACTACCAGCTCAACGCCGAGTACGCGATGAGCCTGCTGCTGCCCGGCGCCTCCGGCGTCCAACTGCGCGACTTCGCCGACACGACCGATGCGACGAACTCGGCGACCGAACTGGCCGACGCCGTCGCGAGCGCGCAGTCGACCGCCGCGGGCCGGGCCAGGATCGCGCTCGCGGGCGCGCTGCTCAACGAGACCGACTGGGCCGCGGGCGAGACCGCACCCGGGCCACTCGACTACGCGGGCCAGGAGGCCCAGGAAGAGCAGTGGATGACGACGGGCGGCCAGCTCGCGTTCATCGTGTTCGGACGTTACTACGTCGACCTGGCCGCGGGTGGTGACAGCGGCTGGAACGTCGGCGTGAACTACGGCGCGCTGCTGCACGAGTCCGCGTACGGCAAGCAGGTCGCAGCTCTCTACCAGGCGGCCGGGCTCAACCTGAACACCGACCTCACGGCCCTCGACCGCAACGAGAACTACACCCCGGATCCGGGCGCGCTGGCGTCGATGGAGCACAGCTCGACGAACACCGGCCGCCTCGAGGTGCCGATGCTCGACATCCACACCACCTCCGACCAGCTGGTCCCGGTCCAGCAGGAGAACGCGTTCGCGCAGAAGGTCGCGGAGGCGGGAGCCAGTTCCCTGCTTCGCCAGGCCTACGTCTCGCGGCAAGGCCACTGCAACTTCACCACGGCCGAGATCGTCGCCGCGCTCGACACCGTGAACGAGCGTGCCGCCACCGGCTCCTGGGGCGACACGACGAGCGCGACCGCCCTGGAGGCGAAGGCGGACGCCCTCAACCTCGACGGCGCCGCGTTCGCGAACTTCCGGCCGGGCACGCTGGTGACCCAGAACACTGACCCGTTCCGCGGCTGGTGATTCAGCCGCCGGCGGTCGCCGCGAGGTGGCGCATCGTCAGCGCCAACTGCAATCGCCACAAGCCCTGCGGGGCGTGGATCGACCAGCCGAGCAGCGCCTCCGCGTGGGCGATCCTGACCTGCATCGTCGAGTGATGCACGTTGATCTCGGTCGCGGCGGCGCGCAGGCTCGCGGTCGTCGCGACGGCGTGCAAGGTCACGAGCATCCACGGCGCGTCGGCGATCGCGGTTTCGAGCGCGCGGACGTCGGCCGGTGGTTCGGCGCCGGGAACGACCAGTTCCTCCAGCAGCGCAAGGCCGCCGAGTTCGTCGGCGTTGACGACCCGCGCGCCCGGGTCCTGCGGCGTTCCGGCGGCGGTGAATCGCAGGGCCGTGCGAGCCGCGGACCCGGAGCGTGGCAATTCGAGCACTGAGACCGCAGGGCCGACGCCGATTCGGCCCTGCGGCAGGCCCGAATCGGCGGGCAGAATCCGCGCACGGCCGCCGAAGACCGCGACAGCGCGAAACCGCGCGGCCGGGTCGGCGGTCTCCAGGCCAAGGCGCTTGGCGGCGACCAGCCGGGCCTGCTCGTCGGCGGACGCGTCAAGCAGCGTCTCGACCAGCGCCGGGTCCTCCGCCGGAACCGCGCGGCCGCGGGTGCGGTCGAGAACCTGCCGGATAACACCCGCCGCACGCTCCAGGATCACCGCGTCGACCACGCTCGGCGCGCCGCCGTCCCGCTCCAGCCACAACGCCGCGTCGCTGTCCGAGGACGAGGGTCTCAATGGTTCACGCGGCCACGCGGCGTCCGGTGCCGACCGTGTGTCGCTGCGGGTGCCGTCCGGCTCGACCCGCACCCGGACCCGGCGCTCCTCGTCCACCAGCCGGGCCGGGCAGCCAGCCAGCACCGCGGCGCCGCGCACCAGTGCCTCGAGACCGGCCCGGGATTCTGCGAGCCGGTCGAAGTAGGCGATGACCCGGACGGCGACGCCCGCGTCCGGGTCGAGTGCGGTCAGTCGACCGGCCAGTTCCTCCATGGGCTAATCGTGCACCCGGGCCGGGTCATTCGCCGAGCAGCCTGCGCAGCCACGGCAACCTCGCCCCGCTCGCAGCCTGGGATACGGCCGCCTGCGGAGCAAAACCCTCGAAGCCGTGGTAGCCGCCGGGCCACACGTGCAGTTCGGCCACTCCCCCGGCCTGCCAGATCCGGCTGGCGTAGGCGACCGCCTCGTCCCGGAAGGTCTCGGCCGAGCCGACGTCGATGAGCGCCGGGGGCAGGCCGGACAAGTCCTCGGCCCGCGCGGGCGCCGCGTACTCGGACACCTTGTCGGTACCCCGGTCCTCGCCGAGCAGCGCGGTCCAGCCGACCTCGTTCGACGCCTGATCCCACACGCCGATCCCGGCCATCTGGAACGCGGACGGGGTGTCGTTCTGGTCGTCGAGCATCGGGAACAGCAGCATCTGCCCGAGCGGCTGCCGCGCCTTGCGGTCCCGGGCGAGCAAGGCGAGGGCCGCGGTGAGACCGCCGCCCGCACTCCCCCCGGAGATGACGATCCGCTCGGGGTCGCCGCCGAATTCCTCGGCGTGCTCGGCGGTCCAGACGTAGCCCGCGTAGACGTCCTCGATGGGCGCGGGGTGCGGATACTCGGGCGCGAGCCGGTATTCCACCGAAACGACGACTGCCTCGAGCTCCTGCGCCCAGTCCAGCGCGGCGGTGATGCCGGTCCGGTTGTCGCCGATGATCATGCCGCCGCCGTGGACGTGGTAGATCACCGGCCGCAAGCCGGGCACGTCGACCGGTCGGCAGATCAGCAGCGAGACGTCGGGGTCCCCGGGCGGACCGGGCACGGCGCGCTCCTCGACGGCGAAGAATCCGTCGCGGCCGAGCTGCTCGGCGGTCAGCTTCACGCCGACTCCCTGCGCACGCATCTGACGCGCCCATTCGAGGGTGATCGTCGAGGGCACGTGCTCGGCGATGACCGCGAGCGCGGCGGCGAGTTCGGGGTCGAAGGGCGGTGGCGTCATTGCCATGATTCCTCCTGGTCGGCGGGCGGCCCGGCGAACGAGCGTATCCGGGCTCTGCGGTCATGATCCTCCGACGCGGCAGGCGATCGGTAGCCGCCGCGTGGCGGACGTCCTCCGCCGATCGGCGGGCCGTCACCCACCCCAAGATCTTCGCTGTGAGTTCCGGTAAAGGTTGCGAATCGTACTTGTGATGGGCCGAGCCCCTGGTTACTAGTGAGTAAGAAGTATCCACCAGGGAGGAACCCACCTTGATGCCCACGTTCGTCCGGCGGAGCCTCGCCGTCTTCGCCACCACCGGAACCGCCGCCGTCATCGCCCTCACCGGGAGCGGTGCCGCGCACGCGTCGAGCTCGAACTACGTCGCGCTCGGCGACTCCTACTCCTCCGGCGTCGGCGCCGGCTCCTACACCAGCGCCAGCGGCGACTGCGATATCAGCACCGCCGCGTACCCCTACCTCTGGGACGGCGCCAACTCGCCGTCCTCGTTCAGCGACGAGGCCTGCTCCGGCGCCACGTCCACCGACGTGCTCGACAGCCAGCTCGGCACCCTCAGCTCGTCGACGAGCCTGGTCTCGATCACCATCGGCGGCAACGACGTCGGCTTCAGCAGTGTGATGGAGACCTGCATCCTCGACGGCACCAGCTCCTGCGTGTCGGCCGTGGACAGCGCGGAGACCGAAGCCGAGAACGACCTGCCCGCCAAGCTCGACACCCTCTACAGCACCATCGCGACGGACGCGCCGAACGCCCACGTCGTCGTCCTCGGCTACCCCGAGTTCTACGACCTGGCCGAGTCCGGCACCTGCGCGGGCCTGAGCTACGACAGCCGCTCGGCGATCAACGGCGGCTCCGACACCTTGGACAGCGTCATCCAGACGGCGGCCGAGAAGTACGGCTTCACGTACGTCGACATCCGCCCCTACTTCTCCGGCCACGAGATCTGCGACAGCAGCGCGTGGCTGCACTCGTTCAACATCCTCGACACCTCAGAGTCCTACCACCCGACCGCCGCCGGCCAGTCCGGCGCCTACTACCCGGCCTTCGAAGCCGGCGTGGCCGAGTAACGAGTGATCCGGCTCGGGTACGGCCGCGCCGTACCCGAGCAGACCGTCCGTGGAAAGCTCTACACTCAGCTGCCGAGTTTTTAAGATCAACGCCCCGCCCAAAGGTGTAAAGAGTGAACAGCGATGTGACGCACAGGACCGTCGAGGTCAACGGGACCCGGTTGCACATCGCGGAACAGGGCTCGGGACCGTTGGTCCTGCTGCTGCACGGCTGGCCGGAAAGCTGGTACTCGTGGCGGCACCAGTTCGCCCCGCTCACCGCGGCCGGGTACCACGTCGTCGCCCCCGACCAGCGCGGCTACGCCCGCAGCGAGCAGCCCGCGGACGCGGCCTCGTACACGATGCCGCACCTCGTCGGCGACGTGGTCGCGCTGATCCGGGAGCTCGGCGCCGAGCAGGCGATCCTGGTCGGCCACGACTGGGGCGCGCCGGTCGCGTGGGTCACCGCGCTGCTGCGGCCCGACCTCGTGCGCGCGGTGGCCGGGCTGAGCGTGCCGCCGATCCTGCCGAGCGGCATCGTGCCGACCTCGGCCACCCGCGAGCGCTACGGCGACGGGTACTACCAGAACTACTTTCTCCGTCCGGGCACCGCGGACGCCGAACTCGCCAAGGACATCCCCTCGTCCTTCCGGCGCATCCTGGTCGGCGCCTCCGGCGACAACCCGGAGAACGCGCAGCCGCGACCGTGGATCATCCCGGACGGCGCGACGCTGCTGGACACGCTGCCCGAGCCCGCCTCGTTGCCGGGCTGGCTGACCCCGGCGGACATCCGGGTCTACGCCGAGGACTACGCGCTGCACGGCGAGCGGGCGTTCACCGGCGGCCTCAACTGGTACCGCAACATCGAGCTCAACCACGAGCTGCTGGCGGCCTTCCGCGGCCTGGTCATCGATCTGCCCGCGCTGTACGTGGTGGGCGACCGGGACATGGTGACCTCGTTGCGCGGCAGCGCGGAGGGCCTCACGACGTCGCTGTCGAAGACCCTGCCGCGGCTGCGCAATCTCGTGAAGCTCGAGGGCTGCGGGCACTGGACCCAGCAGGAGCGGCCCGCCGAGGTCAATACCGCGCTGCTCAGCTTCCTGGCTCACCTCTAAACCGAGGCGCCCACAGCACGAGCCCGCTGAACAGGCCGAAGGCGGCGAACAGCGCCCAGACGTGGTGGAACGCGCCGACCACCGTGGCCGGTCCGGGCGTGCCGAGGACCGCGACGAAGAGGCTGATGCCGAGCACGGCGCCGAGCTGACGGAAGCTCGCGTTGATCGCCGAGCCGAGGGCGAACCTGGCGGGCGGCAGGGCCTGGACAGCAGCGCTCGACTGGACCGGAAGCGTCATCCCGATCCCGACGCCCAGCAGCAGGGCGATGGGCAGCCAGTGCGTCAGCCACTGCGGATGCGCGCTGGTCACGGTGGCGTAGAGGCCGAGCGCGACCGCGTAGCAGAGCCCGCCGATCGCCAGCACGATGCGCGGCCCGATGGAGTGCGCGAGCCTCGTCGAGAGCCGGGCGATGACCGCCACGACCAGGGGACCCGGCGAGGTGGCGAGCGCGGCTCGCAGAACGCTGTAATGCCACACCGTTTGCAGGAAGATGATATTCGAGAGCAGAGTTCCATAGAAGGCCGCTGCGAATACGAGTGTGGCGACGTTGACCAGCCGGAACTGACGGACCTTGAACAGCGCCAGGTCGATCGCCGGGTGGCTCGCCGCGCGGCTGCGCAGCAGGAACAGCGGCAGCAGCACGACCACGACGACGAAGCCGCCGATCACCCGGCCGTCCGACCAGCCCCAGCGCGGACCTTCGATGATTGCGAAACTCAGGGCCGCCGGCATCGCCGCGATCAGCAGCACGCCGAGTGGATCCGGCAGGCCCTCGGCGTGCGGATCCCGGCGCTCGTGCAGCGTGCGCAGACCGAAGAAGACGATGGCCGCGCAGATCGGCACGTTGATCAGGAAGATCCAGCGCCACGAGGCGTACTGCGTCAGCAGCGCCCCGATCGTCGGCCCGAGCGCGGCGGCCAGCGCCCCCATCGAACCCCAGGTGCCAATGGCGAACGGACGTCGCTCCGGCGGGAACTCGGGCAGGATCAGCGCGAGCGAGGTCGGCGTGATCAGCGCTGCGAACGTGGCCTGCAGCGCGCGGCCGCCGATCAGCACGCCGGCGTTCGGGGCGAGCCCGCAGAGCGCGCTCATCAGTGCGAAGCCGGATATGCCGATGAGGAACAGGCGCTTGCGTCCGTAGCGGTCGGCGAGCCGTCCGGCCGGGATGAGCGCGGCGGCGAAGACCAGGCTGTAGGCGTTGAGCACCCACGCGAGCCGGTCGGTGGTGGTGTGGAAGCTATGGCTGATCGACTCGAAGGCCACGTTGACGATCGTCGTGTCGAGGAAGACCACGAAGGCCGCGAGGCTGCTCAGCGCGAGAGTGCGCAGCGCGTGCGGGTGGTCGGTGCGCGTGCGGTCGGCGGCGGTCGGGGCCTGCGGTTGCGAAAGGGTCATCGGACGCCCTCGAGTGAGTTGGAATTTCAAACCTAGGGCGAGGCTAGCAAGAGTGAGTAGTGAAAGACAACCGACTCGGGGCTACCCTGGAGCCATGAGCACCGAACTGGAGACGGACACGCTCTCGGTCATGAAGGACGCGCCGCTGGAAGTGCGGCCCTGCCCGATGGCGGCCGCACTGGAGATCGTCGGCGAGAAGTGGTCGCTGCTCGCGCTGCGCGAGCTGTTCTACGGCGTGCACCGCTTCGCCCGGATCGTCGGCTACACCGGCGCCCCGCGCGACATCCTGACCGACCGGCTGCGCAAGATGGAGGCGGCCGGAATCATCGAGCGCCGCCTCTACAGCGAGCACCCGCCGCGTTGCGAATACCACCTGACGCAGGCCGGCCAGGAGCTGTTCCCGGTGCTGATCGGCCTGATCACCTGGGGTTCGAAGTGGGCCGTGGACGCACCGGCGGTGCTCTTCCGGCACAGCTGCGGACAACCGGTCGCCCCCGAGCTGAGATGCGAGTGCTGCGGCGAGCGCGTCACCCGGGACTCGCTGACCCCGATCAAGCCGGACTCCGCGCCCGCGGGCGTACGCTGACGACTTACTCGCACCAGGCACCTTCTGGAAAGGCTCCCCCGTGACCAGCTCGTCCTCCCCCGTGTCGTCCGCCGCGCACGAGGCTGTGCTCGAGACCGTGCGCGGCTGCGCCAAGCGGGCCGCCCGCGGCTCCGCGTCCCTGGTCAACGCGCCCGAGTCGGCGATCGACGCGGCGTTGCGCGGCATGGCTGAGCGGGTTCGGTCCGCGACCCCGGCGCTGATCGAGGCGAACGCCGTCGACCTCGCCGCCGCGCGGGCGAGCGGCATGTCCGAGGCGCTGCAGGACCGGCTGCGGCTCACCGCCGAGCGGCTGGACGCGATGGCCGCACAGCTCACCGCGTTGGCCGACGTGCCGGACGAGCCGCGCGACCGCGTCGTCGAGCAGCGCCCGGACGGCCTGACGCTGCTGGAGCGGCGGCGCCCGGTCGGCGTGATCGGCGCGAACTTCGAGGCGCGGCCGAACGTCACCGTGGACATCGCCTCGCAACTGCTCAAGTCGCGCAACGGCGGCGTGCTGCGGACCGGCTCCGCCGCGCTGCGCTCCAGCCAAGGCCTGATGGACGCGGTCGTCGCCCTGTCGCTCGCCGAGGCCGGCCTGGACCCGGACGCGATCCAGCTGATCCCGGTCGAGGACCGTTCCGCCGCCTACGCGCTGGTGGCCGTGCCCGACCTCGTACCCCTGGTCATCCTGCGCGGCAGCGGCGAAAGCACCCGCGACCTGGCACGCGAGGCGGCCCGGCACGGCGTGCGCACCCTGGCCCACGCCGACGGCGGCGGCGTGCTCTACATCGCGCCGGGAGCCGGTGCAGAACTCGTACACCGGATGATCGAGGAGAGCCTGGACCGCCTCGGCGTCTGCAACCGTCTCAACCTCCTGCTCATCGACCGCACGCTGCACGACGAACTGCTGCCCGTAATCCTGGACCAGCTCAAGCACCTAGGCATCGCCGCCTCCCTCCCGCCGCACGCCCACCCGCGCGGCTTCGAGTGGGCACTGGACTCCGAGCGCGCCGCCACGGTGACGATCGACGCCGCGGACGGTCCGGCCGACGCCGCGCGTATCGCGAACGAGGAGACCTCCGGCCTAGCCGCCGCGGTAGCAACGGACGACGCCGAAGTCGCGGCTCAGTTCCTAGACGCCTACGGCGGCTCCGGCGCGTTCTGGAACTGCCCGACCCGCCTGCTAGACGGCTTCAAGCTGCTGCGCCTACCGGAGACCGGCATCAACATCGACCGCGTCCCCGGCCCCCGAGGCCCGGTCACCTTCCGCGACCTGTCGCTGCGCCAGTACGTCACCGTCCCGACGGCGGTCGTGTCCAGAGTGAGCGACGCGGGTTGACGGACGACGATTGATCAGCCGGCGGCCCAGCCCGGTAGCAACGGCTTGGCCCACCGCGCGAACCGCTGCCCGAACTCCTCCTGCGCGGCCGTGACGAGCGCCTCGTGATCTTCCGGCGCGGTCAACCCGAAGTGCCGAGCGAGCCAGGCTACGTACTCCGCGTGACCGTTGCTGTGCTCTTCTTCCGAATCCGTGTAAAAGTGGGCGTCATCCCAGTCCACTGATATCTCCGCGTCGAGCGCAAGCAGCTGCAACAGTTCGCGCAGGTCACGGGTCACGACGTGCAACCCGCCCTCGTCGCCGAAGACGACCACCGGGAGCGTGGCCAGGTCGGTCGTCCGGCCGGTCGGGTCGTCGAGGCGCCAGAGCGCGTAGATCGACCCGCTGCCGTTCGCCTGCGCGAAGGGGATCAGCCGGGCCAGGAACTCAGGGTCCTTCGACCACCCGGCTGCGAGCCCGTAGTTGTCGTTGTAGTCGCTCAACCCGAAGCCCTCGGCGTAGTTCTCGAAGCCGAGCCTGTCCTGCAACTCCTTGAGCAGGTTGAGCTCGGGCACGGGCGAATACGTCGCGTCCATCTGTCCTCAGTTCTCCTCGTCCCGGATCAGATTCCTCATGAGGCGCAGTTGAATGATCGGCGGTAGTCCACCGGTGTGACGCCGACGACGCGGCGGAAGTGGTGGCGTAGTAGGGCGCCGGAGCCTAGGCCGCAGGCTCGCGCGATCTCTTCCACGGCCAGCGTCGTCTCCTCCAGCAGGTGGCGGGCGTGCAGTACGCGTTGGAGCGTCAGCCAGCGGAGCGGGGTGGTGCCGGTCTCGGCGACGAAGCGGCGGGCGAAGGTGCGCTCTGACATGCGTGCGCGGCGGGCCAGGTGCGCGGTGCTGAATTCGGTGGTGATGTTGTCCAGCATCCAGTCGAGCACGGGTTGCAGGCTGTCGGACTCCATCTCGGGGACCGGCAGGTCGATGAACTGGCGCTGGCCGCCCGCGCGTTGGGGCGCGACGATCATTCTTCGGGCGATGGCGTTGGCGACGGTCGCGCCGAGTTCTCGGCGCACGAGGTGCAGGCAGGCGTCGATGCCCGCGGCCGTGCCGGCGCTGGTGATCACGTTGCCCTCGTCGACGAAGAGCACGTCCGGGTCGACCTTCGCGTCCGGGAAACGCGCGGTGAAGTCGGCCGCGTGGTGCCAGTGCAGGGTGCAGCGCAGGCCGTCGAGCAGGCCGGCCTCGGCGAGCAGGTAGGCGCCGGAGCATACGGACAGCAGCGTCGCGCCCCTCGCCGCCGCGGATCTCAGCGCGGCCAGGACCGCGGGCGGGCACTCGAGCGGACCACCGCCCGACACGGCGGGCACGGCGACCAGGTCAGCACCCTCCAACGCGTCGAGGCCGTGCGTCGGCACGATGGAGAAACCGGTGGAGCGCAGGGGCTTTCCGGGGTGCTCGCCGCAGACGCGGAAGTCGAACGGGGGTACGCCGTCGTCGGTCCGGTCGATGCCGAACACCTCGCAGATGACGCCGAGTTCGAAGGCCGCCGAGCCCTCCATGACCACGGCCGCGATGGTCTTGAGCATGCCTTCAACGCTATCTGGCAGAATTTTGTCGCACAAGGGCAATGGTGCCACTTCCTCTGGAAAGCCCCAGCTCGCACAATCGAAGCATGAACGAGACGGAGCTTTCCCCCATCGTCAGGCCCGCCCGCGTGGTGGTCGGCGTAACGGGCTCGGCCGCCAGTGGCGCCGCGCTCCGGCGGGCCGTCCACGAGGCGCGGCTCCGCGGCGCCGAACTCGTGCCGGTGCTGGCCTGGGAGCCGCCCGGCGGCGAGGCCCTCTACCGGGCCGTTCCCACGCCCGACCTCGCGCAGTTCTGGGAGCGGCAGGCCCGCGAGCGCCTGGAGTCGGCCATCATGGCGGCGATCGGTCCCATCCCGCTCGACCTGAGTGTGGAGCCGCTGGTGATACGCGCACCCACGGTGTGGGCGCTGACCGAACTCGCCGACCGTCCGACCGACCTGCTCATACTCGGCGCCGGGCCGCGTCATCGGCTCCCCCGGCTGCTGCGCGGCGCGGTGCGCCGAAACGCCGTCGCCCGCGCGATGGCCCCGGTGCTGCTGGTGAAGGCGCCCTCCGTGCCGCGTTCGATGCGACGCGAGTTGCGTCAGATCACTCCCGAGGACTTCCTGCGGCCGAGGTCAGAGTAGAGCCGACGCTGGCCGCTACCACCGCGACGATCGCGGCGATGGCGAGCGGGCCTACGTGCTGCGAGAGCACCAGCCAGCCGGCGAGCGTGGCCACGGCCGGTTCCAGGCTCAGCAGGATCCCGAAGTTCCGCCTCGGCAGCCTGCGCATCGCCGCGAACTCGAGCGAGTAGGGGACGACCGAGGCCATCAGCGCGGTGCCGAGCGCGACGAGGAGGAGCCCCGGCCGGCCGGCGACGTGTGCGGCGCCGCGCATCCCCTCGGGCGCGACGACGAGCGCGGCGAAGGTCACGGCGACGGCGAGCCCGCCCTTCCCGGGGACGGCGGCGCCCGCGCGGGCGCCCGCGAGAATGTAGAGCGCCCAGAAGACGGCGGCGATCAGGACGAACGCGACGCCGACGAGGTCGAGTGAGTGTCCTGATCCGCCCGCTCCGGCCAAGCCGAGCGTGAGGACGCCGACCAAGGCCATCAGCACCCAGCCGAAATCGCGCGGGCGATGGGAGAGGGCGGCGGCGAGCGTGAGCGGGCCGAGGAACTCGATCGTCACGGCGATGCCGAGCGGGATCCGCGCGATCGCCGCGTAGAAGAACCCGTTCATGCCCGCCAGGGTCAGGCCGAAGAGGATCACGGCGCGCCACTGGGACCGCGTCCACGACCGTATATCCGGCCGGGTCGCGGCGAGCAGCGCCGCGGCTGCCAGCCCCAAGCGGAGGAGCGTCGCGCCGGATGCGCCCGCGGCCGGGAACAGGTGCGTGGCCAGTGCGGCGCCGACCTGCAGCGAGGTGCACGAGCCGAGCACCATGAGCGTGGCCGGGCCGTGTCCGTGGCCGTGTCTACGCGATGTGCTGCCAGGTGCGGCCGGCACCGTCGCGACGGGTGCCGGGGCCGTGGTCGTGGTGGTCATCGCCGGGTCCAGGTCGTTGAGCGCATGCCTCTACGGTCCGGCAGGAAGGACTGATTCGTCTAGCGAATGTTTTCGAGCGATACTGGTGAGGAGAACTAATGAATGGAGCTGGACGGCATGCTCGATGTGCATCGTCTGCGGCTGCTGCGCGAACTGGACCGCCTCGGCACGCTCGCCGCGGTGGCCCGCGCGCTCTCCTACAGCCCGTCGGCGATCTCGCAGCAGTTGAGCCAACTCGAGGCGGAGACCGGGGTGACGCTGCTGGAACCGGCCGGGCGCGGCGTGCGGCTGACGACGCAGGCGCGCATCCTGGTCGGGCACACCGAGGCGATCCTCGAGCGGCTCGAACTGGCCGAGGCCGACCTGCGCGCATCGTTGACCGAGGTCGGCGGCACGTTGCGCGTCGCCTCGTTCCAGTCGGTGCTGCTCGCGCTCGTCCCGGCCGCGCTCACGCTGCTCGCGGAGCAGCACCCGGACCTACGCGTCGAGATCACCCAGGAGGAGGCGGAGCCGGCGTTCGCCGGACTGGTCGCGCACGAATTCGACGTCGTACTCGGTGAGGAGTACCCCGGGCTGCCGCAGCCCCCGGTGCCGGGTGTGCAGACGCAGCAGCTCGCACTCGATGAGCTCTTACTCGCCGTGCCCACGCACGGTCCGTACGCGCGCGGCGGGGAGGACGGCACGCCGGTCCGGCTGGCTGAGCTCGCCGATGTGCCGTGGGTCATCGACCCTGGCGACGACGCACCCGGCCGGTGGGCGCGCGCCCTGTGCCGCAGCGCGGGCTTCGAGCCGGACGTCCGCTTCGAGAGCCCGGACCTGCTGCTGCAGATCCACCTCGTGGAGAAGGGCCACGCCGCCGCGCTGCTGCCCGGCCTGCTGCTGGACACCGACAGCGGCCACGCGATGCGCGTCTCCCGCCTCCCCGGCCGCCCCCATCGCAGACTACTGACCGGCGTCCGCGCGGGCGCCTCCCGACACCCGGCCGTCCGCGCGTTTCGCAATGCCCTGAAGCAGGGGCTGCGGCAGACGACGGAGTCGGAAGGCTGAGACACCAAGCACCGCCGCACCGCGAGCAACCGACAAACCGACGTGCGCACCGCGAAAACCGCGGCCACTCACCCTGCCGCGACGTCAGCGCGAACAAGTGCGGCTTACCGCGATCGAGCTCCAGCGCTTTCGCAAGCCGCGGACCTGGGTTTCATGGCTCATGAAGGCTGAAGTCGTGCACTGAATCGGTCGAGGTAGGCTGATCTGGTGGCGCAGCGCGACTGGGTGGAATGGCACCGAGACTACGACGATCCAGGTTCCATGCTCTCGCGGCGGCTGGAGCTCGTGCAGGGACACCTGCGCGCTGAGCTCGATCATGCCCCCGCCGGGGACATCCGGCTGATCAGCCTGTGCGCCGGGCAGGGCCGGGACGTGATCGGCATCCTGGCCGGGCATCCGCGCCGGGACGACGTGCGCGCCCGGCTGGTCGAGCTGGACGAGCGGAACGTCGCGGTCGCGCGGCAGGCGGCGCGGGCGGCCGGGCTGGACGGCGTCGAGATGCTGCAGGCCGACGCCGGGGTCACCGATGCCTGCGTGGGCGCGGTCCCCGCCCGGATCGTCATGGTGTGCGGCATCTTCGGCAACATCACCGCCGGCGACATCCAGGCCACGGTGGCGGCCCTGCCCAGCCTGTGCGCGCCCGGTGCGCTGGTCCTGTGGACCAGGCACCGCAGGCCGCCCGACCTGACCCCCGCGATCCGGTCCTGGTTCGGGGAGACGGGCTTCCGCGAGGAGGCGTTCGACGTCAGCCACGACGGTTTCATGTCGGTGGGCGCGCACCGGCTGACGGGCGAGCCCGCCGCGCTGATGCCCGGCCGGCGACTGTTCACCTTCGCGGCCGCGACCTGAGCCGGGGCATCTCGCCGAGGTAGCCAAGCCCGCTGAAACCTGTGCGGGGGCGGGTGAGCTGGTATCGAACCGGTGGCTGGGGCTCTAGGCGACCACGGCGTCACCGCGGAGGCGGCGGCGGAGTTGGGCGGACAGGTCGCCTTCGATCAGGCGTCTGAGACCGTGGGCGGCGGGTAGGTCCAGGATGACCGTGTCGGCGCCGATCGCGCGGGCGGTGCGGGCTATGGCGCGGGCGTCGGCTCGGGTGACGGCGATCTCGCCGCGGGCCTGGACCTTTTCCGCTTCGAGGGCTGAGATGGCGGCGGCGACGGCCTGGCGGCCCTGTTCGCGTTCCTTGGCGTTGGGGAGCAGTCCCGGGTGCGGGATGCCGAGACCGCTGCCGTGGATACGCAGCACGGTCAGCACCGTGACCGGGCCGCCGTCGGACGCCTCGATGGCTCGGGCTACGGCGGTCGGCGAGGGCGCCGCTGACGTCTGGGGGACGACCAGCAGCGCCCTGCTCGGCAACGGGGGCGGACCGGAGCGGCGCGGGGCTCGCCGGGGAAGGGGGAGGGACGTAAGCGGGCTTGGTCGCATCACGATGTTCAACTCCGTCCGCAGGATATATCTGGGGTCTGATCTACATCTCGGCGGCGAGTTCCGCCGCGTCGACCGAGACGACGGCCTCCGGGCTCGCGGTCAGGCCGAGCTTGCGGTCGGTGTACGCGCGCCACCAGTAGAGCGGCAGGTACGCCAGCAGGATCGCGAGGCCCAGGAAGAACAGCCGCTCGCTGTTCTCCCCCACGACCAGGCTCGGGCTGTGCCAGCCGCCATAGGCCCAGATGAACGCGAAGATGATCGCGATCCCGAGCGCCACCCACTTGGCCGCGGTCGGCAGGCGTACCGGGCGCGGGAGCTCGGGGCGGTAGTGGCGGTGCAGGAAGTAGCCGAACAAGGCCACTGCGATCGAGGACAGATATCCCATGTTGGAGAACACGTAGATGCGGACCGGCGAGCCGAAGAAGAGCACGACGATCGAGGCGACCGCGTTGAAGGCCATGGCGCGCGACGGGGTGCCGTGCCGGTTCACCTTCATGAACCAGCGCGGGAGCATCCCGTCATGCGCGGTCTGGTAGAGCGAGCGGGCCGAACCGGCGATCGCGTTGAGCACGGACAGGGCCAGCGCGATGATCAGCGGGATGCCGAGCGCGTACTGGACGGCCTGCGCGTGGCTGCCGAAGACCACGGAGACCACCTGTGTGTACACGGTGAGCGGGTCCACGTTCGCGGTCACGCCGATCACGCCGACGATGACGACGGCGGTGAGTACGAACGTGAAGAAGCCGTAGCCGCCCTCGAGGCTCATCGCGATCTTCGCGTCGCGGGTGGGCTCGCGGCACTCGCCGATGTAGCAGGCCGCGGCCTCCATCGCGAGTACGGACCAGGTCATCACGAAGGCCCAGGCGACGAAGAGGGCGAAGCTGCCGTGCACACCGTGCGGCAGGTGGAATCCGGCGACCGCGGAGAAGTGGAACTTCGAGGGGTGGGCCAGCGGAAGCAGGATGAACAGCGTGAGCGGCACCATCGAGGCGATGCCCATGACGGCGGCGAACCGGGCGCCGAACTTGATGCCCAGGTAGCAGGGCACGAACATCACGACGATGCCGATGATCGCGACGATCAGCGTCGTGAGACCGACCGGCGAGCCGATGGAGCCGAAGACCTGGAGCTGGTGTCCGGCGGGCAGGTGGAAGAGGTCGACGACGTACGCCGCGGCCAGGATCATATTGATCGGCGCCACCGGGAACCAGCCGAGCCAGTAGGCCCAGGCCGAGAGCCCGCCGGCGTGGGCCGCCGTGCGCGGACCGAGCGGCTTGAAGGTCTCATAGGCGTAGGACGGCAGACCGCCGGTGCGGTGCGGCATCATCGCGGCCAGTTCGGCGAGCATCAGGCACAGGACGAAGCCCATCGCGGTCAGCACGGCTATCAGCGGGATCGCGGCGGCGCCGAGGCCTTGAACGGCGGCCGGGTCGATCCCGGTGACCAGGATCGTGCCGGCCAGGCCGATGGCGAAGGCGCCCTTCCAGTCGGTGTTCCTGGCCAGTTCGCCGGCGCCGGCCTCAAGCTGCGAAGTAGGGGAAGCGGTGATCTCGGACATGGTCGCGCTCACCTCCGGGAGGCTGCGGAGAGTTTCCTTAGAGGAGACTCCATTGCCCCGGAGTGAACCGTCCGGCTGTTTCCGGCCCTCGCCGCGAGTGTTAACGCGCTGCTACAACGACCGCCCATTCGAGCCTGCGGGCCGCATCGCCGCTGCTACTGCGCGCCGTCGCCGTACGCGGTGATCGACAGGAAGCGGATGGGGAGCTTGAGCAGTTCGTCGGGTCCGTGCGCGCCCTCCCCGTCGAACTGGAGGGCGTCGCCGGGCCGCATGACGTAGCGCGAGTTGCCGTGGCCGTAGACCATGACGCCTTCGAGCATGTAGATCAGCTCGGTGCCGGAGTGCTGGAAGAGCGGGAAGACCTCGCTGGAGTCGGTCAGCTCGACCAGTAGCGCCTCCATCCGCTTGTGCGGGCCGCGCAGGCCGCCGAGCAGCGTGTAGTCGTGGCCGACGCGGCTGCCCCGGCGCACGATCCGGGCCCCGTGCCCGGCCTCCACGTACACCGCCTCGCGCTCCTCGTCCAGGCCGCGGAACAGGGCGGTGACCGGCACGCCGAGGCCGCGCGCGAGCCGGGAGAGCGTGGTCAGGCTGCACGCGGTCTGCGCGTTCTCGATCTTCGAGAGCATCGCCTTGGAGATCCCGACCCGCGCGGCCATGTCGCCGATGGACAGCCCGACCGCGTGGCGGTGCTCGCGGACCCGGACGGCAATGATCTTCTCCAACGCCTGATCCTCGGCCGCGACGACGACCCCGTCACCTGTTGCCTGTCCGTCAACCGCGTCTACCAGCTCGCTCATCCCCGCAGTTTAGCGAGGCAGCGCGAACCTGGCAGGCGGGGCGGCGCGGCGGTCGGCCAGGTCCGCGGCGAGTTCGCCGATGAGGGGGGCGAACTTGGCGCCGTGGCCGGAGCAGGGGCTGACGATGACGTAGGGGCCGTGCCGGTCGAGGATGAAGTCCTCCTCGGGGGCGAAGGTGAACAGGCAGCTGGCCTCGGCGATGGGCTCGGGGTCGAGGCCGGGCAGACGGGTGCGTACGTAGGCGCACACCGAGTCCCGCGCTACGGGGTCGATGAGGCCGTCGCGGGTGGAGGCCGTGGTCAGTGGGCCGCCGTCGTAACGGGCGACCTTGACTGCCGGCTCGGGGCCTGCGTCGGTGCCCGAGGGCATGCCGTAAATCTGGACCGGGCCCTTGTGGACAAAGGTGGGCCAGGCCGCGTCGGGGTCGCGCTTGCGGAAGTGGAAGACCTCCTTCTGGACGACGGTCAGCGGCGGGAGGACGAGCGGGCCCTCGGAACCGGTCGCGAGGCGGGGAGCCAGCTCGGGCAGCCAGGCTCCGGCGGCGATGACGACGGTGTCGGCTGTGAGGTCCAGGTCATCGTGGTCTTGGTCGTCGTCGTGATCGCGGTCGTGCGTGAGGATGCGGACGGCACCGGAGCTCAGTAGCTCCGTGCCGGTGACGCGGGTGCCGCTGAGGATGAGGGCGCCAAGTTCGGTAGCGCGGCGTACGCATGCTGCGATGGTGGCGTCCGGATCGAGCGTTCCGGCCTGGGCGTGGTAGAGCGCGGGGCCGTCGAAGAGCATGAAAGGCCAGCGCTCGTGGGCCTGAGCGGGGGTTAGCATCTCGTGCTCGGCCCCGGCGGTTGTCATGGCGGCGTCGATTAGGGCGGGGTCGCGGATGTGGGCTTCGCCGGTGTCTACGGCTCCTGTCATGCGGAGCAGGGTGCTGCCGGTGTCGTGCTCTAGCTCTTGCCAGGATTCTGCGGCAGGACCGGTGAGCGCGGCATAGAAGGGGTCTGTGTAGGCGCGGCGGAAGATGCGTTCACTGCCGTGCGAGCTTCCGTTGCGATGCCCGGGTTCGTAGGCCTCGATCAGCGCGACGGAGCGGCCTCGGCGAGCCAGAGCCCATGCCGTGCACGCGCCCATCAGGCCTGCGCCGAGGACCGCGACCTCGACGTGCCGCGTGCCCGATATCCCGCTCAGCCCGCTCAATATCCCGCTCCGGGCGCTCCCGGGATCCAGCCGGTCCCGGCCAGCGGCACCCGGGCCATCGCCGCCGCCTCGACGGTCAGCGCGACCAGGTCCTCGGGCTCGAGGTGCTGGAGGTGGGCCTTGCCACAGGCCCTTGCGATGGTCTGCGCCTCCATCGTCATCACGCGCAGCAGGTTGGCGACGCGGCGGCCGCCCTCGACCGGGTCGAGCCGAGCGGAGAGCTCAGGGTCCTGTGTCGTGATCCCTGCCGGGTCGCGTCCGTCCTGGTAGTCGTCGTAGAACCCTGCGGCCGAGCCGAGCTCGGCGTACTCGGCCTGCCAGCGCGGGTGGTTGTCGCCGAGGGCGATCAGCGCGGCGGTGCCGATGGCGACCGCGTCCGCGCCCAGGGCCATGGCCTTGGCCACGTCGGCGCCGTTGCGGATGCCGCCGGAGATGATCAGCGGCACTCCGCCGTCCTGCTGCCGGTGCACGCCGAGCTCCTGCAACGCCTGGACCGCCTGCGGGATCGCGGCGAGCGTGGGGATGCCGACGTGCTCGATGAACACGTCCTGCGTCGCGGCCGTCCCACCCTGCATGCCGTCCACCACGACGACGTCAGCACCCGCATGCACGGCGAGTTTGACGTCGTAGTACGTGCGGGACGCGCCGATCTTGACGTAGATCGGCTTCTCCCAGTCGGTGATCTCGCGCAGTTCGATGATCTTGATGGCGAGGTCGTCGGGGCCGGTCCAGTCCGGATGCCGGCACGCGCTGCGCTGGTCGATGCCGACCGGCAGCGTGCGCATGGCCGCGACCCGGTCGGTGATCTTCTGGCCGAGCAGCATGCCGCCGCCGCCCGGCTTCGCGCCCTGGCCGAGCACGATCTCGATCGCATCGGCCTTGCGCAGGTCGTCCGGGTTCATGCCGTAGCGCGACGGAAGGTACTGATACACCAGCTGCTTGGACTGGCCGCGCTCCTCGGGCGTCATGCCGCCGTCGCCGGTGGTGGTCGAGGTGCCGACCTCGCTGGCGCCGCGGCCGAGGGCCTCCTTGGCGTTGGCGGACAGCGCGCCGAAGCTCATCCCGGCGATGGTCACTGGAATAGCGAGACTCAGCGGGTGACGGGCATTGCGGGCGCCGAGCACCACGTCGGTGCCGCAGCGTTCGCGGTAGCCCTCCAGCGGGTAGCGGGACATGCTCGCGCCGAGGAAGAGCAGGTCGTCGAAGTGCGGCAGCTTGCGTTTGGCGCCCCAGCCGCGGATGTCGTAGACACCGGTGGCCGCCGCGCGCTGAATGGCCGAGATGGCGGCGCGGTCGAAGGTGGCTGATTCGCGCAGGCCGCGCGAGGCCGCGTCGAAAGATTGATCGGGCACGGATTACTCTCCTCCGGTGGGCTGGCGCGGCTCAGTACGCGTCGGACTTGTCGGCCTGGAAGTGGTAGAGCGCGCGCTGCGAGCCGTAGCGGCGGAACGCGGCCGGGTCCTCGTCGAAGTCGGCGGCTTTGAGCAGTTCGGACAGCTCAGCGAGGTGCTCCTCGCGCAGCGGCTTCTCGACGCAGTCGGCGCCGAGCGACTTGACCGAGCCCTTGACGTACAGCCGCGCCTCGTAGATCGAGTCGCCGAGCGCGTCACCCGCGTCGCCGCACACGACCAGGCGCCCGGCCTGCGCCATGAACGCGCTCATGTGCCCGATGTCGCCGCCGACAACGATGTCAATGCCCTTCATCGAGATGCCGCAGCGGGCACCCGCGTCGCCGTCGATCACCAGCAAGCCGCCGTGTCCGGTCGCGCCCGCGGACTGCGAGGCGTTCCCGTGCACACGTACGGTCCCTGACATCATGTTCTCGGCGAGGCCGGTGCCTGCGTTGCCGTGCACGGTGACGGTCGCGAGCTGGTTCATCCCGGCGCAGTAGTAACCGACGTGCCCCTCGACCTCGACGGACAGCTCCGCGTTCAGGCCGCAGGCGATGCTGTGCCGGCCGCGCGGCTGCAGCACGCGCCAGGCCGGGGACCCGTCCGCGACACCAGGCGCGTGCAGGGCCTGATTCAGAGCTCTTACCGTCGTGGATCCGAGGTCGACGACGGTGGGCGTCTCGGTCGTCGTTTCCGTCAGCGCAGCAGTCGCCACAGGTAGACCTCCTCGGGTTCGGGTTCGAAGATCCGGGCGTCCTCGATGCCCGGCAGGGTGTCCAGCGCGCGGTACTCCGAGGCCATCGCGACCCACTGCTCGGTCTCCGCGATGATCGCGGGCTTGCAGGCGATGGCGTCGCGCACCACGGCGAACGAGTCGCCGCTGGTCACCAGCAGCGTGTAGAAACCGTCAAAGCGCTCATACAGCAGGCGCAGGGCCTTCTCCAGATCGCAGCCTTCGAGCATGCGCTGGGCCACGAAGCGGGCGCCGACCTCAGAGTCGTTCTCGCTGTCGAAGCTCACTCCGGTCGCACGCAGTTCGCGGCGGATCGTGGCGTGGTTGGAGAACGAGCCGTTGTGCACGAGGCACTGGTCGAGGCCGACGGAGAAGGGGTGTGAACCGGCGGCGGTGACGGCGGACTCCGTGGCCATCCGCGTATGCGCCACGGCCTGCCAGCCCTGGACCGAGGCCAGGCCGAAGGACTCGGCGAGCCGGTCCGGATTGCCGACGCCCTTGAGCACGGCCAGGGAGCGGCCCGAGCCGATAACGAGCGCGTCCGGCAGTGCCTTGGAGACCGCCGCGAGCAGCGTCTCCGGCTCGGTCGCCGCGTTGACGACCACTGTTTCGTCCGCTTGGATCGCGTCGGCCGGGATGCCGAGTGCCGCGCCGACGATCTCGGCCACCTTGCTCGCGGGCATTCCGGCATCGAGCAGAGATACGGCGCTGTGGCCCACGGGCGTCAGCCGCGGGTCTCCGTATACTGCGACGCCGGCCGAGTCGGGGCCGCGTTCGACGACCTGGCCGAGCATTCCGGCGAGCAGCACACCGAGTCGAGGATGGAGTTCCGGATCTCTGAGGTGGAGACCGACGATTCCGCACATGATGAGCTCCCTGTCGAGGGCTGGTTAGTCAGAACGCTGTCAAGTAGCGGTCGACCTCCCACGGGGTGACCGATCCGTGCCACGCGAAGAACTCCTCGCGTTTGATCTCGGCGAAATAGCCGCTCACGCCTGCCCCGGCCGCGTCGAGCGCGCCGCATACGACGGGATCGGCGGTCAGCGCCTCGATCGCGTGCAGCAGCGTCGGCGGCAGCTCGGCGCGCTGGCCGGGGGCGGAACCGGGGTCGCCGGGGTCGAGTTCGCGGGCTACACCGTCGAGTCCCGCGGTGAGCACGGCGGCGGCCGCGAGGTACGGGTTGGCCGAGCCGTCTCCGCCGCGCAGCTCGATGCGGTTGCCCTCGGGGATGCGGATGAAGTGCGTGCGGTCGTTGCCGCCGTAACCCGCGAGTCGCGGCGACCAGGTGGCGCCGGAGCGGGTGGCGACAGCGCCGGTGCGCTTGTAGGAGTTCACCGTCGGGCCGATCACGGCCTGCAGGGCGCGGGCGTGCTCCAGGATTCCGGCGATGAAGGAGTAGGCGAGCGGGGAGAGGCCGAAACCGTGCGGGTCTTCGACCCCTGAGTCAGCGGGGAACGCCGGCTCGTCGCCGCGCCAGAGGGAGAGGTGCATGTGCATGCCGCTGCCGGTGCGGTCGGTAAACGGCTTGGGCATGAACGTGGCGGTCATCCCGGAGCGTTCGGCGAGCACTGATACGAGGTATCGCAGGGTGATGACGCGGTCGGCCGTGGTCAGCGCGTCGGCATAGGCGAAGTTCTGCTCGAACTGGCCGTTGCCGTCCTCGTGGTCGTTGGCGTAGTTGCCCCAGCCGAGCTCGTTCATGGCCTTGGACACCGAGGTCAGATGGTCGTACATGCGCGTCACGCCGCGCGCGTCGTAGCACGGCTGCGCGGCGACGTCCCGGGAGTCGGCGACGGCGAGCGTGCCGTCTTCACCGCGCTTGAGCAGGAAGTACTCGACCTCGGCGCCGACGCAGAGCGAAAGGCCCCCCTCGGCCGCCGCGGCGAGGGCCTGCTTGAGGATGACGCGCGGCGCGTAGGGCCACGGCTTTCCTTCGCACCACGGATCGCAGTGAACGAGGGCGAGTCCGGGCCGGATGAACGGTATCGGCGTGTACGAGGCGGCATCGGGCATGGCCATGAGGTCCGGGTCGCTGGGCACCTGGCCGATCGTGCCGACCGCGTACCCCGCGAATCCGACACCCTCGGTCTCCAGTTGCTCGACGGCCTGAGCCGGGACCAGCTTGGCGCAGGGCTTTCCGGCGAGGTCGACGAAGAGCGCGAGGATGAACTCGATGCCGTCCTGGTGGACGAGTTCGGACAGACTTGGGGCCGGCTTCGGCGCCCTCGCGGGTGCGCCGAGCTGACCGACGGCGTCGGCGGTAATAACTGTGGACACGGGCGGCTCCCACGGGACTGAGGTTCACCGGCATGAATCTCTGTTGCACCACAGTAGACCGCACCATTGTTGCGGACGCATTACCCTCCGCCGATCGGTGTTACATCTTGGTGCGCCGACTCGACAGTTCGCCCCCGTCCCGGCGACGATCGTCGGGTGATCCCCGTGCGCTCCCTCGCCCTGTTCATCGTCGCCGCCTTTTTCGAGATCGGCGGCGCCTGGCTGGTCTGGCAGGGGGTGCGCGAGCATCGGGGCTGGCTGTGGGTGCTCGGCGGGATCATCGCCCTCGGCGCGTACGGCTTCGTGGCCACGTACCAGCCCTCGGCCGACTTCGGCCGCATCCTCGCCGCGTACGGCGGCGTCTTCGTGGCCGGCTCGCTGGTCTGGGGCTGGGTCGCTGACGGCTACCGCCCCGACCGCTTCGACCTGATCGGCGCCGCGATCTGCCTCGTCGGCATGGGCGTGATCATGTACGCCCCGCGCGGGCGCTGAGGCCGACGACCCGGGGACGGCGCGAGATCGTATAATCGGCCGAACACCATCGCTATGAGAACGGGCGGGTATGAGCGGCGCGGACCGGCACAGTTGGCTCCGCGTCGGGCTCGGACCTGAAGCTTCACGCTGGACGCCGCGCAATCAGACGTCGAAGGTGCTGTTCGTCGTGCACAACGTGACGTCGGCGACACGGCTGCTGGACGTGCTCCCGCTGTTCGACGGAGACCTGCGCGTGGCATGCTTCGCCACCTGCACCGGGTCGTCACCGTATCAGGCGGGGATTCCGGAACTCTTCGCCGAACTCGAACTTCCCGTCGTTCCGTGGGAACAGGCGAAAACAGAGGAATTCGACCTCATAATCAGTGCGAGTTATGGCGGAGAACTCCAGGAACTATCGGGAAAACTCGCCATTTTATCGCATGGAATGGGATATAATAAGAAACTGCGCCGGGAGCCGGGAGCCGGGAGCCGGGAGCCGGGAGCCGGGAGCCGGGAGCCGGGAGCCGGGAGCCGGGAGCCGGGAGCCGGGAGCCGGGAGCCGGCGCGGCGT
>Ga0185299_10000870_pt1 | contig 70183 bp, 64 predicted proteins | sample PaiPotPPA55metaG_FD_128002 | JGI IMG/M metagenome (GOLD analysis project Ga0185299, IMG submission 128002) | Iron sulfur acid spring bacterial and archeal communities from Banff, Canada, to study Microbial Dark Matter (Phase II) - Paint Pots PPA... ... | reverse complement strand
TCACGCTGTCGCGCACTCAAAATCAACGCCGCCTTCGGTCGTCCCATGGCCATAAGCACCCCCATTCTGCACGGAAGATGCCTATATTCCCAGCAATACTATTGCCACTTATTTATGGGACAGCACACTAGATCGTCTTGTCTTTCGAGTAGCAGATCTTCTCGAGGTTGCATTCCACGCACTTCGGTTTCCGCGCCTGACATATCCGCCGCCCATGCCAGATAATCTGATGCGAAAAAACAATCCACTTTTCTTTTGGGATCACCTTCATCAAGTCCTGCTCGATTTTCTTCGGCTCCTCATTTCGCGTCAAATCGAGCCGGTTCGATATGCGAATCACATGCGTATCCACCACGATTCCCACTGCGATCCCAAACGCCGTGCCCAGCACTACGTTCGCCGTCTTTCGCGCCGCTCCTGGTAGCGTCAGCATCTCTTCCATGGTGCGCGGCACTTGACCGCCAAATTTCTCGAGAATCGCTTTGCTCGCGCCCATGATCGATTTTGTCTTGTTCCGAAAAAATCCTGTTGGCCGAATCTCTTGCTCCAACTCAGTGGGATTCGCATACGCGAACGCTTCCGGGGTCGAATATTTCTTGTACAGTGTTTCCGCCACTTGGTTCACCCGTACATCCGTGCACTGCGCGGAAAGAATCGTCGAAATCAGCAACTGAAAAGCGTTCTCATGCCTCAGCTCGCAGTTCGCGTCCGGATAAGCTTCATCCAACTTCGCCAGAATCGCCGCGACACGCTTTGGGTCAGTCCCGGCCGCCACCGCCGTCTTTGCGATTGCCGCGCTCTTCGCCGCTCGTGCGAGCTTCGCCGTTCCGGCCTTCTTAGGCAATGTTTTTCTTTTTTGTTTTGGTTTCCGAGTCGACATGACGCGAAGGATATCACACACACCAAAGTGGTTCGTCCAACTACTATGGGCCCGGCGTGCTGTGCCCGTCCGAATTCCTGATCGATTTAAGCAACCTTCGGAACGCCTTCCCACGATGGCTAACCTTGTTTTTTTCTTGCGCAAGAAGCTCCGCGAACGTTTTCTTCAGGGCAGGGAAGTAAAACAAAGAATCATAGCCAAACCCTCCGGTTCCACGCTCTGATTCTAAAATCTCGCCATCCACCCGAGCCGTCACGATTGCGATCGCTCTTCCTCTCTCTGCCAAAGCAGTCGCGCACACAAAGGACGCCGTCCGCTGCCCATCCTTCTTTCCGCGAAGCTCACCAAGCAATTTTGCAATCCGTTCCACGTTCGTTGCGTTTGGTCCGGCGTAACGCGCCGAGTGCACCCCAGGCGCTCCTCCCAGCGCCGGCACCACCAATCCGGAATCGTCCGCAAACACGAATCCTCCACCCATCCGCGAGTAGTGCAAAGCCTTTCCGGCAGCATTCTCCGCAAATGTCGGTGCATCCTCTTCAAACGAGGGCAGAGAATCAAATCCCGGCAACAATTCGATCTCAACATCCGTGCCAAGCCCGTCCGCGGCTCCGGGCGCGTCGGTCGCCGCCAGCGCGCGAAACTCCCCAAGTTTTCCAGGATTGGACGACGCCAGAAACAATTTAACGCGCGCGCGCACTGAATTTAACCGGCAGCACCGCGCGTTGGTCCTCCGTCAGCCGGCGAATCCCAGCCGCCGCCAACGCCAGGAGGTCCTGCATTTCGCTCCCGCTAAAAGGCCGCCCCTCCGCAGTAGCTTGAATCTCAACAAAGTGCCCGCTGCCCGTCATCACCACGTTCATGTCCACTTCCGCTCGCGAATCTTCTTCATACGCCAAATCCAGCAGCGCGCGGTCATCTACAATTCCCACGCTCGTCGCCGCCACCGTATCAATCAGCGGCGAACTCTTCAAAATCCCCGCGGCCACCAGCCGTTCGAACGCCAGCGCCAGCGCGACGAACGCTCCCGTAATCGAAGCCGTCCTTGTCCCGCCATCCGCCTGAATCACATCGCAATCAATCCACACCGTGCGCTCACCGAGGGCCTCCTGATCCGTCACCGCTCGCAGCGACCGCCCAATCAACCGCTGGATCTCTAGCGTGCGCCCGGACTGCTTGCCTCTCGTCGCCTCACGTTGCGTCCTTTCCTCGGTGGCTCGCGGCAACATTCCATATTCGCTCGTCACCCAACCCTTGCCGCTGCCTTTCATAAATCCTGGCACGCCGTCGTCCACGGTCGCGGTGCAAATCACCCGTGTACTCCCAATCTCGATCAACACGCTTCCTTCCGCCGTCGAAATAAAATCCGGGGTCATCTTCAACGGGCGCATCTGGTCCGGGCTGCGGCCATCAACTCGCACTCTTCCTCCTGCAATCATCATTTTCCAATCAAATTCCTCACGGTTTCCGCTCAGGCTGAGCCAGTTTGCCGAGCCCTTTCTCGGGCGTCAATGCCCCCGCGCCCGTGGAAGACCCAGGTTTCGTTATCGGAGCCGGTGCCGGCGCAGGCTTATCCGTGCTTGCTGGAGTCGCTGGTGCTGAAACCGGTGTCGCAACCGCAGGCGTCGCCTGCACTCCCTTCGTGTTCACCAGGAAAGTGCCGGTGAGGTCCAAATGCCCCGCGAGCGTTTCCATTTCCTGCCCATGAATCAAAATCTTCAATCGCTGCACGCCCGGCACATTCGCTTCCAGTGTCCGCGTAATTGAATCCACCGCCAACTGCTCGCTCTGAATTCCCGAAGGTGTCGCCGTCGCCAGCGCCTCGGAAAAATCCGCAATCGCCGTCCCGTTCGGCAACAAATAAAACGCCAAAAGCACCCCGTCCGGGGGCAGCGTGCGCAGTTCGGCGTCAACCGGTCCGGCCAGCAACGTATTCAGCACTTGTTTCGAACGCAGCACCGGATCGCTCGAAAGCGGCAACTCTACCGTCGAATCAACCAACAATCCATCGCTGTTTCCCGAACCCCAAAATAATCTTGCCTTCACTCGCGGCTCGCCCGGATTCATTGGAACCGCCTGCGTCAATTCTCTCCGCGCCTGTTCTGTAGTTTGTTGCTGCAGCTTCGCCGCAAGTTGCAAGCGCCGGCGCAAAATCGGAAAGTAAATCGCTCCAACGAGCACCGCCACGCAAAGCACGCCCACTACCCATCTGATCCAGCGCGCCGTCACGGCGTTCCTCCCATCGTCGGCACTACATAAGACGGACGGAACGCCGCAATTCCCGTGGCTATCGCATCCGCTATCCCCGGTGCCATTCGATCCAGGTCCGCGCGGTCTTCCACCACAACGCTCGAAATTTCTACCGCAATCGCGGGCGCTGCAGTCGTTCGCAACTGCCGCACCGCCGCCGTTTGCGCCGTGCTCGGCGATCCTTTAAATCGCTGCGCGAGCAACCCCTGCACCAAATCGCCCAATTTCCTGCTCAACCCCTGAAACGGCGTCTGCGCCCGATCCCACGAAATCAACCCGCCCGCATCCGTTGTCACCGGCAAATCCGAGTTGACGTAAACCCGAGCCGTCCCCGGCAGCCCCGTCGAAGCAATATGCAGCGTCACGAAGACCGCCCCGCCCTGTGCGTTTGCAATGGCCGACCGGTCGTCAAACGACGGATCTTCATTCCCCTGCCGAGTTTGCACCACTTGAAACCCTTGCGCTTCCAGTGCCCGGCGCACTTGTGCCGCAAAATCCAGCACGATCTCGCTCTCGCGAATGCCGCCCGTTCCCCGCGCCCCCGGATCAGTTCCGCCATGTGCCGGATCAAGCACCACAACGTTCAACCCAGCGCGTGGCACCGCGGGAGAAGAAGTTTGCGGCGGGGCCTGAGGTGTCGCTGTCAGCGGTGTCTGAGGTACGGCTGATTGCGTTGCAGAAACAGCGGGTGTCGTTTGCGAAGGTGCCTGCGAGGAGAAACTCAGCGCCACCGCTCCGACAACCAGTGAGAACAAAAGCGTGCCAATCCGAAAACTCTTCCCAACCCGTGCGCGCCCTTTCATTCGAACAATATTTCCCACATCGAGCAGCATACCAAATCTATCCGCCATTCCGCGCTGCTCGAATGCTCGCTTTTACGAAAAAGGGACGGCCACTTGAGCCGTCCCTCCACGAATTATGATTGCATTTTTGATTCGGCCGATTGGAAGTCCACTCCTATGAATCGGACCGCTCCCAAACGTTGTCGCCAAATTACCCCTGGGGCTGAGCTTGGGGCGGCTGTTGTTGCTGTTTTTCCCAACGAGGCGCGCGCAAGGCATGAACGTTGGCCCGCATCTGCTGCCGCTGTTCCGGCGTCAAGAGTTTCACCATCTGTGTGCGAGCACCATGCCGCAGCTGATGAATCTTCGCTTCCTTCTGATCCGCCGTTAAAGATTCATCCTTGTTCACGGCATCCAATTGCGTTTTCGTAGACTCGTGAATTTTCTTCATTTCCGCTTTTTGATCATCTGTCAGGTTCAGCCCTTTCATCGCGCCATGCATTCTTCCTTCATGCTGCGTTGGCACCCCCTGACTCTGATCTTGCGGTGGTTGCGAACTGCTTTGTGCTCGGCTGATTCCAGGTGCAAAGGTCAGCGCCAGAAATCCGGCGGCAAGCGCAATTTGTTTCGTAATGCTATTCCTATTCATGGACGGTCCTCTTCTGGGCTGGCGCTCTTTTCTCGTACTCTCATATAACCCGCGTTGCGCCCAAATGTCGCGTTTCCGCTTCTTCATGATTCTGAAAGACATTTCTCCCTACTTCAGCTATCTGAGCTATGTCTCTGTGGTCCACGCCTCTATGGGTAAGGTTTTTCCTCTGCGCTTTTCAAGCCCTGCAAATGCGCTTTTTCCAGCAACGAATTCACACCCGTGACTTCTTTCGTTTGAATCGCTTCCCACCGCGCCAAAGTAGCTTTCCCCGCCGCTTCCCATTTTTCGCTCGCCGCTGCCGCATCCCCCGAAGGCCCCGTATCCGCACTCTCGACAATTCCCAACAGCGCCCCCAGCGCCGTCTGCACTTGCCTCAACGTCGTTGGTTCATTTCCGGGCACAGCAAATCCAAAAAATCCAAATCCCCCGCCCGCTCCCGCTCCTGACAACGCGCCAACCTTTTTCGCCAACTCCGTCAGCGCCTTTACAACCTCCACATTTCCCCCAGCCTCTTTGCTTCGCGCCGTAATCTGCTTCTGCAAATCGTCTGCACGCGCGACAGCCGCGGAAAACGCTCCAACGCCCGCCGCCAGCCTCGAAGCCAACTGGAATTGCCGCTCCAGATCAGCAGTACTCGTCTTCACTCGCGGATCCATTTTCACCACCAGCGCCGCAGAAATCGTTTTCCCCCCAGCGGTAAACTTCACCGTGTACCGCCCCGGAACCGCAATCGGTCCGCCTCCGCCTCGTCGCGACCGTCGCCGCGCTCCCGCATATGCGTACCGCAAATCCCACACGAACCGGTGCATCCCCGCCTCAGCCGAAAGTGGCGCCGCGTCATGCACCCAATACATCGGAATGTCTAACTCATCGGGATTGGTCTTCGTCACCTCGTCCGTGCTCGCAAATCGCCGCACCAATTTCCCCGCCGCATCAAAAATCTCGAGTTGCACAGCCTCCGTCGGTTTTTCCTTCAAGTAGTAGTCCAGCACCGCTCCCGCCGGAGGATTCTCCGCTTGCGGCTCATCGAGCGGTACCGGCGTCCCTTCATCCGAACCCGGCCGAACTCGATACGCCGTCTGCGGGTCAAACAGCCACGCATCCGCACTCGCCACCTTCGCGCTCCACTGCCGCAAGGGCGTCATGTCATCCAGCACCCAGAACGACCGCCCAAACGTGGCGATCACCAGATCATCTCCATGCACCACCAAATCGCGCACCGAGGTCGTCGGCAAATTAAACTGCAGAGGCTGCCAGTCGTCGCCATCATTAAAAGAAACGTAAACACCTTTTTCCGTGCACGCATAAAGCAGCCTAGCGACTTTCGGATCCTCTCGCACGCAATTCAAAAAGCTACCTTCCGGAATCCCGTTCGAAACGCGCTGCCACGTCTTCCCGAAATCCTTCGTACGGTAAAGGTAAGCCTGCAAATCTTCGAGCCGGTGTCGATCTACCGCCGCATACGCTTTTCCTGCGTCGAAGCGCGAAGCCGCAATGTGCGTCACCTTGCTCCACGGCGTCAATTCCGGCGGCGTGACGTCATTCCAAGTTTTTCCTTCGTCCCGCGTCAGTTGAATCAGTCCGTCATCTGTTCCTACCCAAATCGCACCGGCCCGCACGGGCGAAGGCGCAATTGTATAAATCACGCCGCGCCGCTTCGATGTCGGAGCATCCGCTTCCGTTGCCGCATCGAGATTTGCCGGCACGCCCGGATCCTCACGTGTCAAATCCGGACTGATCTTCCGCCAAGAGCTTCCCCCGTCCGCCGTTCGAAACAAGACCTGCGCGCTGAAATACAGCACATGCGGCTCAATCTCCGAAAAAACCAGCGGCAAAGTCCAAGTCCGCCGGTATTCCCCGGGATACATCAACGTCGGCGGTGTCTGCTGCACTTCCTCGTTGTGAAAATCCTGCCGCGCCACGGACCCGCCATAAATAATCTCGGGATTCACCGGATCGGGCGCAACGTAATCGCTTTCGCCTCCCGCTTCCATCGGCCGCCAGTCGTGAAAGTTCAGGCCGCGGTAATTGCTGCGACTAGGCGTCGCCGCCGCTCCGCTATCCTGCTGCGCTCCATACACCCAATACGGAAATCGGTTGTCCGTTGCCACGTGATAGAACTGTCCAGTTGCCTGGTTGTACCAGGAACTCCACGTCTCCCCGCCGTTCCGGGTCACAATCACGCCTTGATCGCATCCCAATACCATGCGCTGCGGATTGTCCGGATCGATCCAAAGCTGGTGATAGTCATCCCCGCCCGGGGCACCCTTGATCGCCATAAATGTTTTTCCACCATCGCGCGAACGGTACGTCGAAGTATTTGGCACGTACACCGTCTCGGGATCCATCGAATCCACGCTCACTTCGCAGAAATACCAACCGCGTCCCCAAATCCGCGCATCCTTCGAAACGCGCGCCCAATTCTCGCCGCCATCGTCGGAGCGGTACAGCCCGCCCTCCTTCGCATCGGCAATCAAATAAATCCGCTTGGGATTGCTCGGCGCAAACGCGATTCCCATCCGTCCCAATTCTTCCGAAGGCAATCCGTGCGCCGTCAATAACTCCCAATGCTCTCCACCATCCTTCGAACGATAAAGCCCCGTCCCCGGCCCCTTCGAAGGCGCATAAATGCTCCACGGTGGCCGTCGCGTTTGCAGCAAAGCCGCGTACATGTTCTTTGGATTCCCCGGCTCCATCGCCAAATCGATCACCCCGGTATTCTCGTCCTTGAAAAGAATCTGCTGCCAAGTCTTCCCGCCATCATTCGAACGATAAACTCCGCGCTCCTTGTTCGGTCCGTACGCGTGCCCCAGCGCCGCCACAAAAACTTTCTCCGAATCGTCCGGGTCCACGACAATCCGCGCAATCTGCCGCGAATCTTCCAACCCGATGTGCGCCCACGTTTTGCCCGCATCGGTGGACTTATACATTCCGTTACCATACGAAATGCTCGAGCGCATGTCCGCTTCGCCCGACCCCACGTAAATCACATTCGCATTTGAAGGTGCCACTGCAATCGCCCCAATCGAAGCAATCGGCTCCGCATCAAAGATCGGATTCCAAGTCCGCCCCGCATCATTCGTTTTCCAAACGCCGCCGTTCACCGACCCAAAATAATAAACGTCCGGCTGCCCGCGCACTCCCGTCACCGCCAGCGAGCGCCCCGCGCGAAACGGCCCAATCGACCGCCACCGCATTTCCCCAAACATCTTTTGGTCAAATTTCTGCGCGTCATCCGGCAACGCCGCAGCCGTCAATTGCATACACAAAGCCAGCCCAGCGGCCAGCAGGAGTGGCAGGGAATACCGCAAGTTCTTCACAGTCTTCTCTCCAAATGGAAAAAGAATTCAAAATGAATTGTGGAGTATACCAGCAGTGCCGCCGCGACGCGGCAGCTTAGTCGCCGGTAACCGCGTTGGGCGTGGCCACCGGAGCAATCACAGCTCGCCGCAAAGGCTTTGTTGCCGCATAGAGAACGACCCCGCCCACCATAATCATCAACCCAAACACCAACCCGTTGATTCCTAGAATGCTTTCGCTTTCGCTCTCGACCATAGCCAGACTCATCAGGAGCAGCGGAAATACTCCGCAAGAAATTGCCCCAACCAGGCCTCCGGGCACTTTGAACTCCCGCTTCAATTCTGGCTCGCGAATCCGCAGAACCACCAGCGTTACGAACTCCAGCATCAAGCTCGCCCCATAAAGCATAATGTCCAAAGTAACGAGCTTCTTGAATCCCAAACCCAGGCAAAGCGCCCAGCACGAGGCGCACACCAGAATCGCCACCCACGGCGCGTGTGTCCTCGCACTGGTCTTCGCAAACACCTTCGGTAGCATTCCGTCCCGCGCCATCGCCAGCGGAAGCCTCGAGTAGCTCATCACCAACGCATTGAACATCCCGAATGCGCTCATCATCCCGCCAATCACAATCAACAAGCGCAGCCACTCAAATCCCAATATTTTTCCGCCAATCAAACCAGCAATCGTCGCCCAAGACCCATCCGCAGCAAAGGAAGCAGCCGGAATCCCCGTAAAGTAAACCGCCAGGAACGGCAAAACGTAGGTCAGCGAAACCAAAACGACCGCCGCGATCATCGCCCTCGGATACGTCCTCTGCGGCCTCTCCACTTCTTGCGCGATCGTCGAAGCGTTGTCCCATCCCATGTAATTCCACATCGCCACCAGCATGCCTCCAAGCAGCCCCAAGCTCGTCGCCTCCGCCGACCCATGACCGCCAGCACTGGCGAAAGCTCCAACTTTAAACGGTGCCATCACCACAATCACCGCAAACGGCGCCGAAAGAAAGAAAAACAGCCAAAGCGAAGTAATTCCCACCACGCGAATCCCCGCCACATTCAGCAGCGCGCAGGTCACCACGACAAACAACCCCGCCATCACTGCATGGCTCCCCGACCCGAACCATGGAGACATCTGCTTCAAATAAAACACAAACAAAGTCGGGTAGATCGCCATGTCAAAAATGCTAGCCGCCAAAGATAGCCAAGCCTCTTGAAATCCCCAAAAATTCCCCAACCCACGCCGCACCCAGGCGTAATACCCGCCCTCAGCCGGCAGCGCGCTCGAAAGCTCCCCGATCATGAATGCCGTCGGCAAACACCACAGCACCGGCAAGAACAACAAAATCAAAATCCCGTGCCCGTACCCCGCTCCATGAACAATCTCTTCCGTCCCATACGTCCCGCCCGACACCATAAAAAACGTCGCCGCCACAAGCGGCCAGAGCGTCAGCTTTGCGACCTTTTTTTTCGCTATTGAAATGGCGTGGGAAGGAATCCGGGCAGGAAGGGATAAAGAACTCAATTTTTACTCTCGTCCTCCTAAGCGATGCTCACTCGCGCGCTGGGTAAAGTGAGTCCGCATTCGCAGAATACAAGGTTGCTCCCCGCATGCAACAAAAAAATGCATCCCGCGAAATATTTTTCACCGCGCCAAACTGTCCGCTCGGCCTTCCCTGGGAGGCGTACGCCGCCTGGATAAAAGTTTCGTCTTTTCGCAACGTCGCCAAAGTCACCACCCCCACTCTCTTCATGGGCGGCAATATCGACTGGAACGTCCCCATCCTCGGCGGCGAACAAATGTACCAAGCCCTAAAACGCCTCGGCCGCACCACCGAGTTGATCGTCTACCCCGATGAATACCACGAGTTCACCCTCCCCTCCCACATCCAAGACCGCCTCCAGCGCAACCTAGCCTGGTACGCCCACTTCGTCAAATGCGACCCCACCCCCGCCCGCCCTTCCGAACCCGTGCCCAAATCCACCGACTAACCTCCGCCTAATCGTCATAACGAGACGCCTCCGCCTCATCCCTCCGTCCGTTACTTGACAAGTTATCCCTACTGAAAGATTATCGCCCTTCACCATTCCACCAGAATTCTCGGAGCCGTCCTCAATGGCGCGCACCAAGCGTGAACCTAAATCCACGAAAAACGGCGCCAACCTCGGCTTCGAGCAAACTCTCTGGCAAGCCGCCGACAAGCTCCGCGGCAACATGGACGCTTCCGACTACAAGCACGTCGTCCTTGGCCTCATCTTCCTCAAATACATCTCCGACGCCTTCGAGGAGCGCCACGCCGCCCTCAAATCCGAGCCCCACGCCAATCCCGAAGATCGCGACGAGTACGCCGCCGAAAATGTCTTCTGGGTTCCCAAAGCCGCTCGCTGGCCCAAGCTTCAGGCGGCCGCAAAGCAGCCCGGCATCGGCAAGCTCCTCGACGAAGCCATGCTCGCCCTCGAAAAAGACAATTCCTCTCTCAAAGGCGTTCTCCCCAAGGACTACGCCCGCGAATCCCTCGATAAGCGCCGCCTCGGCGAGCTCATCGATCTCATCGGCACCATCGGACTTGGCGACAAGGAAAGCCGCTCCAAGGACATTCTCGGCCGCGTCTACGAATATTTCCTCGGCCAGTTCGCCGCCAGCGAAGGCAAAAAGGGCGGCGAGTTTTACACCGCGCAATCCGTAGTCAAACTGCTCGTCGAAATGATCGAACCGTACAAAGGGCGCGTCTTTGACCCCTGCTGCGGCTCCGGTGGCATGTTCGTGCAATCCGAAAAATTCGCCGAAGCCCACGGCGGGCGCCGCACCGACCTCAGCATCTACGGCCAGGAATCCAATCAGACCACGTGGCGTCTCTGCAAAATGAATCTCGCCATTCGCGGCATCGAATCCAATATCGCCTGGAACAGCCAAGTCTCCTTCCGCAAAGACGCGCATCTGCGAATGTGGTCCCACGCGGCGATTCCCTCAGGCGCTTACCGATCTCTGGAATCTTAATTGCAACAACTAGTGCGAATGGATGCTGGCATCGACTAATCGCGGGGACAAGCAGCAGCAAATCGTTTTTGCAAGAACGTCACCCATTAGAAATGGGAACGGCTATGCGAACTAATAACGAAGACTTCTTGTGCTACAGAAAAAGTTGCTATCATGCGTACCAGCACCTCTATTAACAGGACTCCCTTCATGGACTACGGAATTCTCAATTGAAACTCGCCGTTCCTCGCCGCGATTGGACCCGTGAAGAGCTGATTGTTGCCTTCAACCTCTATTGCAAGATACCGTTCGGAAGAATTCACCTGCGCAATCCATCGATAATTGAGTTGGCGAACGCAATCGGTCGCACGCCTTCTGCTGTTTCGTGGAAGCTAGCCAATTTTGCACGGCTCGACCCAGCATTGCAAAAGAGAAGCATCGCAGGGGCTACACACGGCGCGCGCGCAGAAGTAGAAATCTGGAACGAGTTCAGTCATGACTGGGACAGGCTGGCGTTCGAAAGCGAACATCTCCTTGGCCAACTCACGGGCCGCACTCCCGAACTTGCACAAGAAGATACAGAGTTTCCGGCGGGAATGAGCCGCGAAGCGCTTGTTCGAATTCGGGTCAATCAAGGCTTTTTCCGCGCCGCCGTATTAGCTGCTTACGGCGCGCGATGCTGTATCACAGGGCTATCAATTCCCAAGCTGCTCACTGCGAGTCACATCGTGCCGTGGTCAGCGGACAGTAAGAATCGAACGAATCCTAGCAATGGACTATGTCTGAACGCCCTCCATGACAGGGCGTTTGACGCAGGTCTGCTAACGGTAACCCCAGAACTGAAGGTTCGACTTTCTCCCAGAATAGCGAAAAAACGGTCAGACGAATGCACCCGAGAATTCTTGCTGAGGTATGACAGCGCTTCGATCTTTCCACCACGCCATTTTGCGCCAAAAGTGGACTTCCTTCGCTATCACAACGAGCGAGTTTTCCTTACCTCATGAGACCGTCACGGGAGTCAAACACATGAACAACATCAAACTTACCTATCTCTACCGCGACGCTGGCAACTACAAGAAATGGGCGAATGTCGTCTTCTCGAATCCTGGCGGAGTGACCGCGGAAGCAGCAAAAAGAGCTCTCATCGGTGCGTTCTTGCAGGATGGCCTTTTCGTTGCACGTCAAATCAGAATCCCGGAGGCCTTTCTATTCGACCGAGGAGAGGCTAACTCCGATGATCACTGCTTCAATGAACTTGATTCAGTTGAAGCCACCGCCGAAGTTGCAACTGATACCTATTCACGATCAATTAGTCAGCTCATCGCAGAAGTGAAGAGAGAAGCGAAGCGGGGCTGGCTAGCGTTCGATCCTCACGACAACTCAGACCAGCAAATATCCGACTAGCGAACGTATAGCTTGGTCTCACCGGATCGTAAGAACCGCCCCAGATGCTGAAGTGGAGAGCGGCTCAGTCGTTTTGCTGAATCTATGCCTCCAATCCGCACAGAAATGGCGCCGGAAGGTCGCGCGAAAATCATTTTGGTTTCTCTGCTTGGGCGGGCAGGAATTCCTCAGGTGATTCGTCCGCACGAGGTTGACGGCAAGCCCGACATTATTATGCCGAGCATCGCGGCCTACCCGGACCACCGCTATCCGACGAACAAGTTATTCATGGTTGGTGTGAAGACTACCTGTAAGGATCGCTGGCGTCAGGTGCTCAATGAGGCCAAAAGAATCAAGGAAAAGCACATCATGACCATCCAGCAGGGAATCTCAAGGAAGCAATTAAACGACATGAAAGAGGACGGAGTTCAGTTAATCGTTCCGCTTGAGTTCCACAAACAATACCCGCCCAAGTCCAGCATGAAGCTGCTCCAGGTGGGTGAGTTTGTTCAAAAGGTCAAAGAGCGGCTAGCATAAAGCAGTGGACGTAGTTACACCGGGACAGCGCGCAAGATGTATGGCCGCTATACGCGGCAAGCACACGAAACCCGAGCTTTTGGTTCGTGTATTGCTTCGACGGATTGGTCTTCGTTACAGCCTGCAGGAAAGAGCTTGCCAGGAAAACCAGACATAGTGCTAACGAAACGAAAGACTGCAATCTTCGTTCATGGTTGTTTTTGGCACATGCACCGCTGCCGTTACGGGAAGGTGGTCCCGGCAACCAATAGGGAATTCTGGCAGAATAAGCGCTCGGGCACTGTCCAACGAGATAAACGCAAGCTGCAGGAACTGCGTAGGGCCGGCTGGCACGTTGTAACTGTATGGGAATGCTCGACCAAGAACAGCGTTAGACTCGAAAAACGTTTGCGGCTTTTGCTTGGTAAGATATGAGCAACGCCTACGACAATCCTTTCTACAAACAGCTCTCACGAAAATGACACCGGCGAAACTGGTGGGCATCAGGGTGGGGTCGTAATACCCAAGACCTTGGCGGAGTTTTTTCCACATCTTGCAATTGTAGTCGGGCCAACCGCGGAACACGAAATTGAGGCTGAGCTTTTCGACGAGGAACAGTTTCTTGAGACGGTTTCCACCAGATACCAGATTCAAACGGGTGGAGAACGTTCTCCCGAACATCGTTTGACAAGGAACCTAAAACCACTCCTGAAGAGGGCTTCGGCAGGGGATGCTTTGGTGTTTCTGCGCCAGTTAGGAGAGGTGGACAAGTTCAAGCTAGTACTGCTGCACCAAGGTACTCGCGCTTTTAGGGAAGTCGTGCAGTCTGGAATCCCCGCTGCTACCGCAACGCGGAGAGCGCCGGCCACACAGAAAGACTTTGCTAAGGCCGCGGCGCTGATGGATGCTGCATTGGCAAAACGATTCAGGCCAACCGAGCCAGATGAAGTCAAGAAGTGGTCTGTGGTTCAGAGGCGTGTCCGAACGGAACTTTTCCAAAGCACGGTTCGCATCGGCTACGAGAACAGGTGTGCGCTTTGCGGGCGTGGAATGCTGACACCCGCGCATGTCCCCGAAGTGGAAGCTGCGCACATCATCCCGCGAAGCGTCAACGGGTCTAACGATGTCCGCAATGGGCTCGCTCTATGCCGCTCGCATCATTGGGGATTTGACCGCTTGCTTTGGACAGTCACGCCGCACAATGAGATCGCGGTACCACGAAAGGTAAGACTGATTACACAGAACGCCCGGCTAGCGGGAAGAAACGGAAGCGAAATTCGACTACCTCGTGACGAAAGACTTCATCCTGCATCCGAAGCTACTGAACATCATAGAAGGCGAGTTGTTGAGGTTTGGGGCAGTTTTTAAGAGCTTGAAAGGCCAGTCGGAGTTGGATGGTCACCGTGGAGAACGCCTTGTCCGTTCCCCACGACAGGGCCATCGCGATTCGGGACGACGTGGGATTCTTCCAGACCGTCCGCGCCGCGATGGCCAAGACCATCACCGACCGGAGGCCGCGACGAAGAAGAACTCAATGCCGCCGTTCGCCAGATCGTTTCTCGCGCCGTCGCTTCCGACAAAGTGATCGACATTTTCTCAGCCGCGGGCCTCAAAACTCCCGAGATCTCAATCCTATCCGATCAATTTCTTGCCGAAGTGAAAGGTCTTCCGCAGAGGAACCTCGCGTTCGAGGCTCTAAAGAAACTTCTGAACGATGAAATTAAGGTCAGAGCGAAAAGGAATCTCGTCCAATCGCGTAAGTTCTCAGAAATGCTGGAAGAATCCATCCGCAAATATCAAAACCGCGCCATCGAAACGGCCCAAATCTTGCAAGAGTTGATTGACCTTGCGAAGCAAATGCGCGAAGCGGATAAACGCGGCGAAGACCTCGGCTTCACCACCGAAGAGCTTGCCTTCTACGACGCCCTGGAAGTCAACGACAGCGCCGTCAAGGTCCTCGGTGACGACACGCTAAAAACAATAGCCCGCGAACTAGTCGACACCGTTCATAAAAACACTTCGATCGATTGGACCGTCAAGGAAAGCGTGAAAGCTAAGCTCCGCTCCATGGTCAAGCGTATCCTCCGCAAACACGGCTACCCGCCCGACAAACAGGAAAAGGCCACCCAAACCGTCCTCGAACAAGCCGAACTCCTCTGCCGCGACATCGCCGCCTAGCGTCAAACAGCCTCGCCATTCGTTGCTCCTAATGCCCGTTCAACCCCTAATTTCGACCATTCCCTGTAAAATATTTTACCTCCTCGCCAATCCCGTGCTACCATCCCCCATGTTCTCCTCGCTTTCCACCTACCCGGGAAATCATTCCGATCTTCTCCGTGCCCTCAGCCTCAACGCATTTAATTCCTGTTCTCCTTTGCATCTCAACCCAGCCTTTGAACCTTCCAACCCGCAAACGATCCCCTCCGTAACTTCTTTGCCTGCGAATCTTGACGCCACGTCAAGCATAAGTCCTTTGTTTGCCACTCTTACAAAAAACACCCGGGGATGGGGCACCTCTGCCAGTTTTCTCTGCGTCGGCTCTGCGTACTCTGCGTCTCTGCGTTATCCTTTTCTTTGTTCAACCGCCGTCAGCTGTAAGCTGTCGACTGTCAGCTCTCCACGGACAACTCCTAACTACTTTAGAATCCGCACTTCCGCAAAACGCGCCTGTAACTCCCGCAGAATCTGCACTTCCAAAACACAGGACTTAAAACCCTTTAAAATGAACACTTACAAAAAAACCGGGGTGGGGGGTACCCATTTCACGCATGAAACGCATTCTTCTCCTCTGGCGTCACACCACATGCAAGCAGTACCCTGTAGCGGCTCCAGTAAGAATCAGACAAGCAAGCCCCAAAACGGAGGAGATTGTGCGAAAGTACGCGAGTGTGTTGACTGTCCTAGCTGTGCTACTGGGGACAATTCCGCTAGCAGCTCAGGCCCCGAGCAATTCCGAACTGTACGCGATTCATCAAATCCGCGAAGAGGGCTTCGCCGATTCCAAAGTCATGGAAATCATCAGCTACCTGAGCGATGTCTACGGCCCACGACTCACCAACTCGCCCAACATCAAAGAAGCCGCCAAATGGACCACCGACAAACTAAACGAGTGGAAGCTCGCAAACGTCCATCTGGAACCCTGGGGTCCCTTCGGCCGCGGCTGGTCCAACGAGCGTACCAACGTTCAGGTTATTTCGCCGCGCCAGTTTCCTCTCATCGCCTACGCCAAAGCTTGGACACCCGGCACCAACGGCCCAATAACCGCCGACGCTGTTTTTGCGCCGATCACCAAGGAAGAAGATTTCGCCAAATTCAAGGGTCAGCTAAAGGGCAAATTCGTCCTAACCGCTGCTATCCCGGAAAATCCCGCGCGCTTCGATCCCCAAGCCCACCGCTATACCGACGCCGAGCTAGCTGACCTGGCTACGCAGCAAATCCCCGCACCCCAACAGGGCCAGGAAGACCGCCGTGCTCAATTCATCGCCCAGCGCGAATTTCAACTCAAAGTCCAGAAGTTCCTACTAGAAGAAGGCGTAGCCGCCTGGATCGAGCCTTCCCGCAGCGACGATGGCACAGTTTTCGTGCAACAAGGCGGCGGCCGCGACAAAGAAAAAGATCCCCCGGCACCGCCCCGCGTCGCCGTGGCCAGCGAAAATTACGGCCGCATCGTTCGCATGCTTGAAAAGAAAGCCACTGTCACCATGCTTGTCGACATCCAGAACAAGTTCTACGACGACGATCTGAACTCCTTCAACATTATCGGCGAAATCCCCGGCTCCGACAAAACCAAGTCCGACGAAATCGTCATGTTAGGCGGCCACTTCGATTCCTGGCAGGCCGGCACGGGTGCCACGGATAACGGCGCCGGCTCCGCGGTAATGCTCGAAGCTATCCGCATCCTCAAAACCACAGGCCTCAAAATGCGCCGCACCGTCCGCCTCGGCCTCTGGACCGGCGAAGAGCAAGGCCTCCTCGGTTCCCGCGCTTACATCAAGCAGCATTTCGGCGATCGCGAAGCCGAAGATTCCGCCACTCACCTGATCAAAACTCTCCCCGAGCACGCCAAACTCGATGCCTACTACAACATCGACAATGGCACCGGCAAAATCCGAGGCGTCTATCTCCAAGGAAATGAAATGGTTGCTCCGATCTTCAACGCCTGGATGGTCCCCTTCCACGACCTCGGCATGACCACCCTCAGCATTCGCAACACCGGCGGCACCGACCATCTTTCTTACGACGCCGTCGGCCTCCCCGGCTTCCAATTCATCCAAGACCCCATGGACTACGACACGCGCACCCATCACTCCAACATGGACGTCTACGAACGCATCCAGGAACCCGACATAAAGCAGATGGCCGTAATCGTAGCCTCCTTCGTCTACCTAACCGCCAACCGCGACGAAATGCTCCCCCGCAAGCCGTTGCCAAAGCCGCAGCCCGTCCGCCAATTCCCATGATCGTGGTCTTTCCTAAGTCGCTCGGGAGGTGGGGCTTGCCCCACCCTCCCCGGCCTCCGCCTCAATAATCCGGCCACTGTCTTTGCCGTTTCCGGCCAGCTCTGACGGAACCTTTACGCCTTTCCCTCGTCTTATCACTCCGAGGGGTTACGATGACCAATTTTTTGCGCGACCTGCGTCACGCCTTTCGCCTTCTGCGCCTGAGCCCGGGCTTCACCATCGTCGCCGTCCTGACACTGGCTCTCGGCATCGGCGCTAACACTGCCATCTTCCAACTCATTGATTCTATTCGCCTCCGCACCATTCCCGTTAAGAACCCTCAAGAATTAGGCACCGTCCGCATCGCCGAGCGCCATTGGGGCTCCGGCAATTTCTCGGGGCAATATTCTCAACTTACGTTTCCGATGTGGGAACAAATCAAGAAGCGTCAGGAAGGTTTTTCGGATATCGCAGCTTGGGGTGAGCAGTCGTTCAATCTGGCCACCGGCGGAGAAGTGCGCTTCGCAAAAGGCATCCGCGTCAGCGGCGATTTTTTTCAAGTACTAGGGGTCCGGCCGTATCTGGGCCGTCTCCTCGGTCCCGAGGACGACCAACCTGGTTGTCCCGCATCCGGAGCGAACATCAGTTACGCGTTCTGGCAACGCAATTTTGCGGGCGATCCATCCGCGATTGGCAAACGCATGACCCTCGACGGCAACTCCTTTGAAGTGCTCGGAGTAACACAGCCTGGTTTCAACGGCATCTCCGTCGGCAATATCTTTGACGTTGCCGTGCCAGTCTGCGTCGAGCCGATTCTCAACCCGCGCGACAACCGCCTGCCCGAGCGAGCAAGTTGGTGGCTAGCGTCCATCGGCCGTTTAAAACCGGGATGGACCATTCAACGCGCCAATGCGCAAATGAATGCTGTAACTCCGCAAATCCTGCAAGAAACCATTCCGCCTGTTTACGATGGCGAAGGCGTGAAGAAGTATCTCGCGTACAAACTCGGCGTATTTTCGGCGAGCACGGGATTCTCCGAGCTGCGCGAGGATTCGGAAACATCTCTCTGGCTGCTGCTTGGAATTTCCGGCTTGGTCCTGCTGATCGCCTGCGCCAACCTCGCCAACTTGATGCTCGCGCGCGCCGGGGCTCGTGAACGTCAAATCACGATTCGCCGCGCACTGGGCGCGACGCGCTGGCGAATGATTCGCGAACTACTTTCCGAGAGTCTGTTGCTCGCCCTTGGCGGAGCGATTTGCGGATTATTTCTAGCGTTTGCGGTCAGCCGCCTGCTCGTTACCTTCATCAGCACGTCAGATAATCAAGTCTTCCTCGACATGGGAATGGATTGGCGTGTGCTCGCTTTCACCACCACTCTCGCTGTCCTCACAACCATCTCCTTTGGCTTAGCTCCTGCCATCCGCGCAACCCGCGCAGAGCCCGCTACATTGCTTCAGTCCGGCAGCCGCGGATCCACCGGCGGCAAGGAACGCTTCAGTCTTCGCCGCATTCTAGTTGTTTCGCAAGTCGCGTTGTCCGTGGTTCTCTTGATGGGCGCGCTTCTTTTCGTGCGAAGTTTGCGCAATTTGACCACGCTCAATACCGGCTTTCAGCAGAGCGGCATATTGGTCGCCGGCGTCGACTTCGAGCACCTGAAGATTCCCGAGGAGCGCTACAGGGAATACAAACGCGACATCGTGAAACGCATACAGGCCTTGCCCGGAGTGGAATCCGCAGCCGACGCCCAGATGGTGCCCTTCGGGGGCAACTCCTCGAACGACACTGTGCTTACGGAAGGATCCGACGTCGAGAAAGGCGTCTCATGGATCAACAATCTTGGCCCGGGCTATTTTCAGACGATCGGTACGCCGCTGCTCGCCGGACGCGATTTTAACGATGGCGATACGGCCACGTCAGTTAAGGTTGCCATCGTGAATGAGGCGTTCGTCCGCAAGATTCTCGACGGGACGACGAGTCCTTTGGGCAAGCGGTTTCGCATCCACCAACCTCCGGGTAAGCCACGCCCGCTTTATGAAATTGTTGGAGTCGTCAAAGACAGTAAATACCAGGATATGCATGAAGAGTATCTGCCATTCATGTATTTTCCGTCTACGCAGGAAGAAAAACCTGGGCCATACGACCAAATCCTGATTCGATCATCGCTGCCGCTCACCAGTCTAATCGGCTCCCTCAAGGAATCCGTTGGCAGCATGAATCCCGGAATTGATCTTGAGTTTAAGGTACTCAAGACGCGCATTCACGAATCGCTTCTGCAGGATCAATTGATGGCCACGCTTTCCGGCTTTTTTGGATTTTTGGCGGCCTTGTTGGCGGCCATTGGCCTCTACGGAGTGATTTCCTACATGGTGGTCCAGCGCACAAAGGAAATTGGCATCCGCATGGCCATCGGCGCAGAACGCGTTGACGTCTTGAGATTGATCTTGCGCGAAGCGGGCCTGCTGACGATCACGGGTCTTGTTATTGGTGCGGCTCTCGCGCTCGGCGCTGCCCAAACGGCTAAATCTTTGCTCTATGGCCTAAAACCTCGCGATCCTCTCACGCTGGTCGCTGCCGTCGTCGTTCTATCCGCGGTAGCCACCTTCGCCAGCTTCTGGCCGGCGTATCGAGCCTCCAAGCTCGATCCACTGATCGCTCTGCGCTATGAGTAGGGTTCTGTTTTGCAGATATGAGCCCAGCCTTCCGAGGCTGGCCTTGTATCCCGCTGGATAAACTTTTCTAACTTGATCCTAGAAAATCCACCTCGATCGGATCAATCAACGGCATCAACCACTCCAACAGCTTCTGATGGACGGGATGCGAGCCATAAGCTTCGCACGCCGCCTTATCGGCAAATTTCATCACGCCGCCCAACTCATAGCCTTGCCCGCGCGGCGAATCATTTCTGCCCACCCAAGATTCCAACACCTCGGGAATCTCGCTCCGCAGATTCCGTATCTCTGTGACGATCTTGCGTTTCTGCTCCTCCGTCACGCCCGCTTTAAATCGAAACGCAAACATGTGTATGTACATGATACCTTTCACTCTCTTGAGAGAATTTTCGGCCTATTCTTCAGCTCGGCTGCTCCTGTACTGCTCGCGAACGATCGATTCTATTTCATTCGACAACCGAAAATCTGTCGCTTTGAGCTTCTTTAGCGCGTCTTCGAAATCAATGTGTCCTCGAATCGCTCCGTCGCGGATCACTCCGAGAAGCCCAGTGACCGCAATCCGCCGTCGCCGCGCTTCCGCGCGTCCCTCTCGTTCATCGATGATAAGGAGAGAATTCGGTGTTTGTTGCGCTAAGAATATGGCTTGCGCCTCACCAGGATGAAGGCTGTTCAACCCCGGATCGTCTGGCAACTTGACGTCGCGTACCTCGATCCGGTTGAGGTGGGATTCGACCCAGAACCGTAGGGCGATAGGAGCTCCCGAGTGGGTAAGCTCTGCATAGACTGCGGCCGGCACCACGATCTCTCCATAGAGATCGAATAGTGCGTCCGCAACGCCAATCATTACAGCGTAGTTGAGGGGAGAGGTATCGGCGATGACGATCACGAACTTGGAGCGCGCTCGCCGCTCGCACGGCGGCTGGCTTCGTAATCGAGAGCGAGTTCTTCAGCATTGTACTCACGGAAAACCCCGGCTCTCTTGAAAAACGCGTCGAGCTCAAATCTGTCCTTTAGACCAAGCAACTGTTGAACTTGCCAACCCGTCACTGCGCTGGACCGGTAGCTTTCGACGGCGAATGCTTCTAGCATCCGCCGTCCGATGTCGCCGGAGCTCTTGCGGATTTGTTCCGCGAGGTCGTCAGGCAGCTCGATCGTCACTTGCAAAGTGTTGGCCCGCCTTTCTCATTTATCTTCCGCCGCCTCGACTCCCTTGTCCAGCCGATATTACTCTCATGCCCAGCCCGCTGCTCGACCAAACCCTATTCGGCGCTCCGTTTTCCAACTCGTAACACACCCTGCACAAGTGGACTCACATCTGTCGACTAATGTCTCGTACTTCGCCTTAAAGATCGAGGGCCATTCTTAACGCCTGATTAAACTGAGCAAGTTTCAGCGCGGAGAGCGATCCAACGTACTGCCGCAGATCAGTTTTTCGCAAACTCACTAAGTTGTCGCACATGATCCAGCTTGGATGCTTCATCCCCTCGTCGGGGCCAACGGCTATCTGCGTTGATAAACCTTGCCCATTGCTAAACACTGGCGCACAAACTACCGTTGAGAATCGAGAATCAATCAACGCCTGGCGGCTCGCCACCACGAAGGTACGATATTCCTTCGGATCCCCTCCAGGTTTGTGCACGCGATACAGTTCTCCTCGTGTCACGCTCGCTCCCTCTTGATCTCAATCCTCTTGCGCCGGGAATTCGGGGGTCTGGTATTCCAGAACTTCAGCAACCTCAAGATTGAGCTGGTCCGCGGCGCCATTGATTAATGCCAAATCTCGCGCATTCAAGGCGGCCTTGGTTCGTTCCCGTAAGTATCTGCGCAACACTCGTTCGATGAACGCCGAGCGCGATTGTTTCGCGCCAGCGAGTTGATCGACCTGTGCCAAAATGTCTTCTGAAAGTGTGACAGAAGTCTTCTTTTTCATACCACTATCATACTATCACTAATTTTTCCTGTCGACCAAACTGCGGCCTTGGTCTGACGGTCTCGACCATAAGCCCTCCTCAAAACCGCCATCCAACAAACACCGTCGCGGACTTTTTTTTTTTCGCCCTTGCTGCGCCTGCTCCTCTGCTACACTTCGCCCGGCTTATCCCTCAGTTCCAATCCGGAGGAGTTTTCGGCATGAAAATCGTGCGCAGGGTTACTTTTGCTTTCCTCGTCTCAATACTTTCATTTGCCGCTTGCGCGGCAGATTCGGCTCCGCGACAGTCGCGTCCCGTTTCGGGCGCTTCGCGACTCATTACCATTGACGATTACTTCCAGATTCGCGATGTCAGCCAGCCTGAGCTAAGCCCGGATGGGCAGTGGGTCGCGTATACCGTGCGCACGAAAATGCTCAAGGAAGATAAGAACGAGACGCGCATCTGGATGGTGTCCACGCACGGCGGTGATCCGCTTCCCATGACGGCGGAAGGCGTTTCTTCCGGGCATCCGCGCTGGAGCCCGGATGGTAAATATCTTGCCTTTACCTCCTCGCGCAATAACGGCAAAAGCCAGGTCTGGCTTTTGAATCGTCTTGGTGGCGAAGCGGTTCGTCTTACGGAAATCTCGCAGGGAGTTAACGACTTTGAATGGGCGCCTGATAGCTCCCGTCTGGTCCTGGTCATTCAGGATCCCAAGCCGGGGGACGCGGAAGCCGACAAGGAGAAGGAAAAAGAGAAAGACAAGCCGGCCCCCGCCAAACCGAAAACGCAGCCTCCCTGGGTGATTGACCGGCTGCAATTCAAGCAGGACACCGTCGGTTATCTCGACAACCGTCGCACTCATCTCTACGTCTTCGCCGTCGAGAAGAAATCTCTCACGCAAATCACTTCCGGGGAGTTCGACGACTCGCAACCCGCCTGGTCTCCGGACGGCAAGCAGCTAGCCTTCACCAGCAACCGCAGCAGGCCCGATCCCGACACCTCGCGTGATTCCAATATCTGGGTCGTTGCGGCGGACAACACAGATAAAGGCGCGCATCTCACGCAGATCACCACCAATCCCGGCGCTGACGATCAGCCCGCTTGGTCTCCCGATGGTAAATGGATCTCGTACGTCACGCAGCTCGACGCGCACCTTTTCTGGTACGCAACGCAGCATCTGGCCATCGCTCCCTCCAGCGGCGGTGAGGCGAGAGTCCTGACACTCGCATTTGACCGCAGTGTGCGTCGCCCGAGCTTTTCAACCGACGGCAAGTCCATCTACTTCATTGCGGCGGATGATGGCACGCAAAATCTCTGCCGTATCGCCGTCACTGGCGGAGATGTGGCTCGCCCTATTGGAGGCCGCGTCACGGTCGCCTCCTATTCGCTCGGCAAGGATGGAGCGATTGCTGCGCAAATCGGAACCATTGATCGTCCCGACGAGATTTTTCTTCAGAATGGTACGGAACTTACGCGACTGACTAAGACGAATGACGCTCTAATTTCGCAATTACGCATGGCCAAGGGTGAATACGTGCACTTCAAGAGCAAGGACGGCACCTCTGTCGCTGGTTACCTTTACAAACCGGTCGATTTTGACGCCACCAAAAAAGTGCCCACTCTCTTGCGCCCACATGGCGGTCCGGTCGGACAATATGCCGCCTCCTTCGACCATCTGGCGCAGCTTTTTGCAGCCAATGGCTACGCGGTGCTGCTGCCAAATCCGCGTGGTTCTTCCGGCTACGGCGAGAAATTCTGTGCAGCTATTTACGCTGACTGGGGCAACAAAGACTATCAAGACGACATCGCTATGGTGGATTATGCTCTCGAGCAAGGCATTGCTGATCCCGATAAGCTCGGCGTTGGCGGATGGTCCTACGGCGGGATCTCGACCGACTTCATCATTGCCCAGACCACACGGTTCAAAGGCGCCATCTCCGGCGCGGGCGTTGCGCTGATTTCCAGCTTCTACGGGCATGACCACTACCAGCGCGACTACGAGACAGAACTCGGCTACCCCTGGGAACATCAGGCGGTCTGGGACAAAATTTCACCCTTCTACCGGGTGAAGAGCATCACGACGCCGACGCTTTTCATGGGCGGTGAAATCGACTCGAACGTGCCGATCCTCGGAAGCGAGCAGATGTACCAGGCCATGAAAGCCCTTGGGCGCGCCACGGAACTCGTCGTGTACCCGGGCGAATACCACGGCTTCACCGTGCCGACGCACATCAAGGACCGCCTGGAGCGCTACCTAGCCTGGTATGCTCACTACGTCAAAGGCGACTCAACGCCGGCAACTCCCACGCCAACCGCACCTGTCGTCAAAGCAGGAGGGGAATGATGCGTTTCTATCGCGCCGTGCTTGTCCCGGCTCTGCTCGCGCTCCTCATGGGCTTTTCGCTCCACGCGCAAACCCGTTTTACTGTCGGCACGGCTTCTGCCGCGCCCGGCCAGAAAGCCAACGGCTATATCGAAGTGCCGGCGGGCGTCGATGCCGGGACAAACATTCCGGTGGTGGTGGTCAATGGCGCGAAACCCGGACCTGTCCTCGCGCTTGTAACCGGTGCGCACGGGACGGAATATGTTTCGATCATCGCTGTCGAAAAATTAATTGGCGAGCTGGATCCCGCGCGGGTTTCGGGCACGGTGATTCTGCTTCCGCTGGTGAACATTGTTTCGTTCGAGCAAAAAGTTCCGCACGTGAATCCCATCGACAACAAGAGCATGAATCGCTTTTACCCCGGGAAAATGGATGGCACGCAAACGGACCGAGTTTTATTCATGATTACGAAGGAAGTTGTGGACCGCTGCGACTATTTGATCGACTACCACGGCGGCGATTTGGATGAAAGCCTGCGCCCGTATGCCTATTGGGGAGCGGTTGGCAAGGAAGCGCAGGACCGAATTTCAAAGCAGATGGTGCTCGCGTTCGGGCTGGATCACATCATTATTTGGAGCGAGCGTCCCACCGACCCAACCGCGACTCGCTATCTCGACAACACGGCTTCGGTGCGCGGCAAACCATCGATTGTTGTGGAGGCCGGCCATGCGGGCACGGTCGAATCCGATGATGTGGCGCTGCTGGTGAACGGCACGTTGAGCACCATGCGTTTTTTGAAAATGATTACGGGCGAGCCGCATTTCGTTGAAAATCCTGTTTGGCTGGCGAAGACTGTGGACGTCATTTCGGATGGCTCGGGCATTTGGTATCCGCTGGTCAAGCGCGGAACGTATGTGCAAGAAGGCATGCTTCTTGGGCGTGTGACTGATTATTTTGGCAAGGTCATTTTGGAAGCGCGCTCTCCTGCGGCCGGCGTGATTCTTCACGTGAATGCTGTTCCCTCGCTGAAAAGAGGAGACAATATTGCCGACATCGGCGTGGTTGCCGCAAAGGCGCCGTAACTTTATGATGTAGCGTCCGCGATGCTTACGATTCTCGCGCACCGCGCGTCTGTAGCAAGGGAGGCGGAAATCATGAGAAGAGTTAATTTCAATTTCTTGTGTGTGGTTTTGTTTGCCGGAGTGGCTTCATGCGCGTTCGCGCAGAGTCCTGCGCGAACGACGGCGCAGTCCGTGAGAGGGCATTTCTCTTCGGTCAATCGGAGAGTTCTCGAGATGGCAAAGGATTTTCCTGAGAACAAATACGATTACAAACTCAAACCGGAAATGCGCACGTTCGGGGCGGTGATAGTCCACATAGCGTCCGGAAATATCTATGCGGCGAAAGCGGGCCACGGCGAAAACGTAAATTGGGACGAACTCGATCCGAAGGATTATAAAACTAAGGCACAAGTTGTCGCGCTGATGGAAAAATCGATTGCGGACGCGGATGCAACTCTCAAAAGCTTGTCAGACGATACCTTCACAAAGACCGTGGAACCCTGGCTCGGGGTTACCGAACATTCGGCGGAACACTATGGCCTGTTGGTAGCGTATTACCGCGCCAACGGGTTGGTCCCGCCGCAATCACGACCGAAGAAGTAGCGCCTTATAAAGACTGCGTCTCCGACGCATGTCTATATATTGGCCACAAGCTTTTTTACGAGCGGCACGACGTCGTCGGTATTGCAGGGGCACATCATGTACATGACGCGAATCAGCTTGTCATCTTTGCGAACCAGCATCATGGCGCCGCCGACGTCTAGAGCGTCGTCTCCCAATCCTGGGATGGTGACCATGCCTCCGCCCATGTGGCTAAACGCCATGCGGCTCAAGTTCATCTGTGCCCTTGCACCGGCGTTGAACACGCTGAAAGTAAAAACGGGCGCTTCACCAGGATGTTTTGAAGCGGCGGCGCTTTGCTCGGTGTTCATGCCTTGAAAGAGATTTTTTGCAATGGACTCAAACTGTTGGCGCTGGGCCTCGGTGGTTGCTTCTTTGTGGAGCAGGGCAGCATGCTTGGCGACGAGATCTGAGATATCGCCCTGGACGTTATAGACGCACCCGGGGTCGCCGCCTTCGTTGGCTTCAGCGCGGATGATTTCCACCTTCGCGGCTTGGCCTACGTCCGCTTTCGAGAGAAGGCTGCACGGGTCCATACCGGCGAGAGCTGAGCCGCGATTTGCGTTGGTTGTGGAGGACATGTCATCTAATCCGATTTCATGGACTTTTTGTTTTACACGATGCGCGACATACCAAATACCCGCAATTCCGACCGCACCGAAGAGGAAAATCACAACAAGAAAGATGAGAAGAACTTTGATTAGCGTGCTGCCGGATTTCGACGGGGCAGCCGCAGCGGCTTGCGGCGTGGAAGCAGAGAGTGGCGGCATGGGTTGAGGCGCGGCTTGAGGAGGGGTTTGAGGGTGCGGGGCGCTGGACGGCGCGGGCGAAGCCGGCGCGGACGAACGCACCGGTGGACCGGAGGTGGCCGTTCCACAGCGAGCGCAAAATCCTTGGCCATCATCCAGCGGACTGCCACAATTCCTGCAAAAGCCAGCCATTTTCACCTCCGGGAGATTCTCGATCTAGTGCGGCGTTCGGTTCCTTGCATCGTGCCAGAACAGCAGAGCACGGGCAAGCACGACGTGTTATTTTGTTGCGCGATGGAGCTGCCTTATGAAAAATTGGATCTGAGCTGCAGAGGAATTCGAAATCTCTTTGGCGAGTTTTTTTTCAGCGAAGGGCAGCGTCCAAGGAGCGCAACAGGTAGAATAGGCGCGCGTTCGAATTGCTACTTAGGGAGCTTTTATGCCTTCAGATTATTTATTGAAAACGGAACCTACCGTATATTCGTTTGCCGATTTGCAAAAAGATGGTGTCACTGTTTGGGACGGCGTATCGAATCCAACGGCGGTGAAGAATCTTCGCGAGATGGAGCCGGGCTCGCGGCTGGTGATTTACCATACCGGCGATGAGAAGAGCGCGGTGGGAACTGCCACGGTGGTTTCTGTCGATACCTCTAATCCCAAAATTCCAGAGGTGAAGATCAAAGTAGGAAAGGCGATTGCAACGCCGGTATCACTGGAGAAAATCAAGGCGAACAAATTGTTCGCCGATTCGCCACTCCTGCGCATCGGAAGGCTTTCGGTCGTGCATCTCAACAAAGCGCAATATGCGGCGTTAACGGGCAGCTAGTCCAGCGAATCGCACAAGCAGCCGCGTCCTGCTTGAGGTTGTACCAACTATCCGCACAGTATCTTCAATTTCTACAGCGGCTTGGGGTGCTCGGCCAAGGCCTCGCGATAGATCTTGAGATTATTTTTGTCCACGGCTACGGTGCCGGTATCCACGGACGAAGGCATGGGCGGCGCGAGGGCGGTGCGCCAGTCTTTGAATTGGTGTACCGCGTTGTGGTGCAAGTCGTCGAGGAACTTCAGGCCGTAGTAACTCATGACGTAAGGCTTTTGCGTGATCGTGGCTGTAATGACGCCGCGGTCGATCCAATCCAGTGTCTCCGGATCGTTGTCGAAGGCCACGATGGGCATCTTGCCATCCATGTTGAAGCGGTGCACGGCACCTGCGGCGCCGGAACCTCCTGTGGCCTCCAAGCAGATAATTCCGTCTATTTTTTCTTTCTTCTGGATCAGGTCGGAGACCTGGTCGAACGCGCTTCGCGCGTCGCCCTTGTCATCCAGGATTTTTGTCAGTTTGAGAGCAGGAAAATTTTTCAGCGCGTCCGCTACGCCCGCGACTCGATCGTCGACGTTACGCTGGCCCGAAATCGTGATCACTGCGATGTTCCCTTTACTCGCAAGGAGCGTGGCCATCCGTTTGAGGCTCTCTCTGCCAGCCTTGAAGTTGTCCGTTCCGATGTACAGCACGCGATTCGAACTCGGCACATCTGAATCCACGCAGATCACCGGGATGCCCTGAGCCACGGCCTTGTCAATCTCCGCCTGGAAGATCTCGTGGCGCGCGGCAGAGAGGCAGATTCCCGCGGGATGTTGTTCCACGATCTGGCGGAAGATTCCTACCTCTCCGTCCGGGTCGTACGTCGCGGGACCGACGAGTTCAGCCTTTACGCCGAGCGATTTTGCCGCGTCCAAGAAACCTGCCTGGGCCTCCTGCCAGTACGGCAAGTTAATGTTCGTGGCCACGAAAACGTAACGCTCGTTTTCCTCGTGGTAGGGTTGCGCACACGATGCAATCAGCGCTGCCCCGATGAGAATAAGAACAGATACCAGCGTGATCCCATTTCTCCGCATTGGAATTCTCCTTTCGGATTCGGGTTGGCCGGCGGGGGTGTATGCTCGCACCCTCGAAAAATTCAAGGTCCGGTAAATGCTTGCTCGGGAATAGTCGAACGAATGGGAGGGTCACCTCCACTTCCACTGCTTCTGCGCTTTCGCTAACCTCTGGGCTGGGCTCTCGATTCCGGCTCTATCTCTACGCAAGACCATAGGGCGGTCGCCCTCCTCCTGTCAATCTCCGATCATCGGGGGCGGGGTGAAGAGGCATCGTGTTCATTTCGCTGCGTTGGGCGCTGGCTGACTGGGGCCGTTGCCATTGGAGTGCGCACAAGAGATAGATCGGAGAGAAGGATTCTCGACGACTGACATGTTTTGGGTTTTGCGCGTGATTGGCGCGCGGGAGGCGAGACAGGTATGATGCGGTCGCTATGTTGCGAGGTGATTTCCATGAAACGCGCGATTCTTGTTTTGGTTTTTGGCTTGGGGTTGTTTGGAGCTGGGCCGCTTTTTGCCCAGCAGCCGCCGGAAATTAGGTATACCTCTGTGCCGGACTTTCTGAAATTGCCAGCGGATATTTATTTGGGAGAAGTGGCGGGGGTGGCGGTGAATTCGAAGGGGCACGTTTTTGTTTTTTCGCGGGGAAATTCGACGGGGCCTGCGTACGCGGCATCTGGCGCGCAGCTTTTGGAGTTTGATGCGAGTGGGAAATTCTTGCGGGAGATTGGGCACAATTTGTATGCGTGGTCGTTTGCGCACGCGGTGAAGGTCGATCATCAAGACAACATTTGGGTGACGGACAAAGGGTCGGACATGGTGATCAAGTTCAACCCGGAGGGGCGCGTGGTGATGGTGTTTGGGCGGAAGCAGGAAGCCTCGGATGAAGGAACCGAACCGCTGAAGCATGTCAAACCGCCGCTGCCTCCTGTGGATGGGATGTTTCGGCAAGTGACGGATGTAGCGTGGGACGCGGCGGGGAATGTGTTCATCAGCGACGGATATATCAATTCGCGCGTGGCGAAGGTCGATAAGGAAGGGAATTGGGTGAAGTCCTGGGGCGAGCCGGGCGACCAGGCGGGACAGTTCAACGTGCCGCATAGCATAGCTGTCGATGCAGCGGGGAATGTCTACGTGGCGGATCGCGGCAATCGGCGAATTCAGGTGTTTGATGGCGATGGAAAATTTTTGCGGCAGATGACGATTGATGTGCCGGCGCCTGCAGACGCGCACGCGGCCATTGGTGCCAAGCCCACCACGACAACCGGGACGATGGCGCCGGGCGCGCCGTGGACGGTTTGCATCACGCCGGGGCCGAAGCAAGTTTTGTACACGTCGGACGCATTTCCGGGGCGAATTTACAAGCTAAGCCTCGATGGAAAAGTGCTCGGTATGTTTGGCAAAGCAGGCAAACAGCTCGGGCAGTTCGGATGGATTCACGAAATCGCATGCCCGTCTGAAAACGAGTTGTACGTGAGCGAAATTCTGAATTGGCGCGTGCAGAAATTAATTCTCGAGCCGAGCCATTGATCAAGGGCGATTCACTCGCCCTGGATTCAGCGAAGGCGCGGAGTTACTTCGGTTTGGGTTTGGTCGCGACGGGAGCGCGCAAGTTGGCGTCGAAAAAATCGTCGACGCGGTGCCAGGCGTCGAGCAGGACGTGCTCACGCGTGAAGTAGTGAAACTCGCCGGGATAAATCATGAAGGAGATCAAACCGCTTTTGTGTTTCTTCAGAGCTTCGTCGATAAGCCAGACGGATTCCAGGAAGGGAACATTCACGTCGGCGGTGCCGTGGAGCACCAACAGGGGCCGCTCTAGGCGGTCGATGTGCGAGAGCGGCGAAGCGTTGGCGTAGATTTGGGGATTTTGTTCGGGAGTGCCGATGCGGCTTGCGGTCCAATCGCCGTGATAAGGATCGGAGTAATACATCGTGTAGTCGGTCACACCGGCGACGTCCACGCCTGCGCGGAAAAGCTTGGGTTGATCGGTCATGGCGATCAGAGTGAAGAATCCGCCATAGCTCAGGCCCCAGACGCAGATGCGGTCCGCGTCAACGTAGGGAAGAGTCTTTAGATAGTTCGCGCCCATCCAAGCGTCCTTCGCATCTTTGCCCCCGACATCCATGTAAACGCCAGTGCGCCAGTCGCGGCCGTAGCCGATGCTGCCGCGATAATCGGGCGCGAAGACGACGTAACCCTTCTGAAGAAAATACTGATGGATGCTGTAGTAGACGGCGTAATTTCGCTGGACGTGCCAGCCGTCGTAGTTTTGATTTACGCCGTCGCCGTGGATCCACATGATGGCGGGATGTTTTTTGGTGCGATCGAGATTTTTGGGGACAAAAAGCCAGCCAGGAACCTGTTGGCCGTCAGGGCCGGGGAAGTGCACGAACTGCGGCTCGACAAATTGAGAGCGGTCCATACCGGCGGGCATGGAGTCGGTGAGGCGCACGGGCGGCGGCGTGCCGGGGTTTGTGCCAACGGTGTAAAGATCAGCGCTGTTGCGCGCGTCGGTGTGCTGAAAGACGAGGCGGCCGTCGCCTTCGGACCAGTGCGGCTCTATATTCGTGCCGGGCTCTGCCGGAATGTAGGTGACTTCCGCGTGCGTAGGGTCATCGCCGATTTTTGCGATGCCGAGGACGCGGTCGCCAGGTCGATCCTCGACATTGGCATCGAAAGCGATGCGCGTGCTGTCGTGCGACCACGCGGGGCGCCAGGCTTCAAATTTGCCTTTGGTGATTTGAACGGCTTCGCCGCCCGACGCGGGCATAACGTAGAGATGGTCCCAGCCGTCTTGGTCACTGAGGAAAGCGATCCACTTGCCGTTGGGCGAGGGCCACGGTTGCGCGCCGGCTTCGCCCCAGTCGGGGATGCTCCAGAATTTTTCTTCGTGAATTTCGTGAATGGTTTTTGTGTTGCCGGTGGCTGCATCGGCGAGGTAGATGAAATAGCTTTTGAAGTCGCTGGACTGGCCATCGAACACGAGATGTATGTTGTCGACCCAGGCTAAACCGCCGTATTCGCCGGGCTTGGCGATGGGGACGGGTTTTGCGTCCGCAAGTTTGAGCGCATAGATTTGACCGGGGACATATTCGGAGACGCGATAGATGAGTTTGGCGCCGGAATAAGAGGGCGATTCATCGTGATGAATGATTTTGGATCCACCGGTGTAGGCGATGGAAGCGCCGTCGGGAGACCAGAGGATGCCGCGAATGCTTACGTCGTCGTGCGCGGTGGTTGATTCGGTTCCGTCAGAGAGCCAGCGGATGATCAGATCGCTCGATCGTGGTGCGTCATCCTTTGCGGCGGGGCGATTGCTGCGGACGAAGGCAACCCGTTTGCCATCGGGCGATGGGACGAAATTGCTGCCGGGATCGGGTTTGGTCCAAACTGGCTTCGGAGCGCCACCAGTTGCAGCGACCTGCCAGAGATCGCCGTCGTGAGGAAAGTACACGACGTCACCGTCCGCGTTCCAGAAAGCGCCGTTGACTTGGCCCTCGGAGAACGTGGTGAGCGGTTTGGGCGCGCCGCTGCCGTCAACGTTCGCAACGTAGAGATTGGCCACGCCCGCGCGGTCCCATACAAACGCGACAAGGTTGCCGTCAGGCGACCAGAGTGGATCGGAGGGATGCTTGATGTCGATCAATTGTTCGATGGTGAGCGGGGATCTGCGGGCAGAAACGCGAGTCTGCGCGCTGGAAGCGAATGCCGTCAGCACCATGACTGCGATGAACGTTCCTGCTGCTTGCTTCCAGTTGTCCATAGCACCTCCGTGGAGAAAAAATCGACGAAATCTGGCCGCTGAAACCCGGACGGCGGGTGAGGTAAAATATCACTCACGGGACGAATGGGGAAGCTAAACCTCCTTCATGCGCGGAGGCAGGAATACGCCCGAAGGCAACATCCGAAAACAGAATGGACACTAGGGAAATCCTGAGCTTGGGTGCGAAGAAACTAGGGCTAGGCCAGACTGCTAATCGCAAGCGGGAGGTGGCGCCATGTTAGTTCGTGGGCAAGCGGTTTGCGATGAAATCGGAGATACGGCTGGCCGCGGGTGGGTCGAGATTCGATAGCACTACGATGACGTAGCCGGTTTGCGGAAAGATTTGGAGCTCGCCATTCATACCGGGGGCGCCGCCACCGTGGCCGAAGTGGCGCATGGCGGTGCCAGCGCCGTTATCCATGAAGCCGAACGCGTATTTGTCGCCACGCGGTGTATCGACTTTTCCAGTGGTAAGGAGGTCCGTGTTTTGCGCGTTCAACAATTTGTGATTGGTTAGGGCGTTCGCGAAACGGAGGAAGTCCTCGACGGTACAATAGCCACCACCGGCTGAGGTGCCGCGGTACGGAAGCGTATCCGTGTTGGGCCGAAGAGCCTCGCCGCCAAATTGCGTGTAGCCGACGGAGCGATTCGGAACATTTTGGTCTTCGGGCAAGGATCCGGTGGAAGTCATGCCTGCGGGCTTATAGATATTTTCGCTGACGTACTCGTAGTAATTTTTCCCGCTGACGCGCTCGACGACCACCCCGAGCATCAAAAATCCATAGTTGCTGTATTCCCAGCGGGTGCCGGGCGCAAACTCCGGCGCACGCTCGCCATAGAGTTTCAGGTAGTCCTGCAGCGTCTTAAGCTCAAGGCGATGGGCGTCAAACTGCGGACCAAAAAAATCGCCGGTGCCGCCCGTGTGCGTGAGGAGCTGGTAGATTATGACCTTCGTGGCGATGTCCTTGTTGGGGTAGTCGGTGAGGTATTTGCCGACGGGATCGCTGAGCGCGATTTTGCCGGCTTGCACGAGCTGAAGGATAGAGACGGCGGTGAACATTTTATTCATGGAGCCGACGCGGAATTTTGTGTTGAGGGTGTTGGGGATTTTCTTTTCGCGGTCGGCCATGCCATAGGCGGCGGTGAAAATCGGTTTCCCGTCTTTGGCAAGAAGAGCAGCTCCGGAGAATTTGCCGGCACCAGAGTCTTTTTCTAGCTTTGCGCGTAGCGCAATGACCAGATCACTCTGGCTCAAACGCGGGAGAGCGAATTCCGCGGGGCGTTCGATGGCCCGCACATCAAGATGCGTAATTTTGTTCGGTGCAGCGCCCTCGACCTCGATTTTGAGTCGCGCGAATTGATCCGAATCGCGTTCCTGAACAAGCGCGGTCAGTTGCGTGCCGGTGGAGTCCTCGATTTTCCTAAGATCGAACCCTCCGGTCTGCTGGCGGAAACCTAGCATGCCCTCAACTTTGTGATCTTCGGGTTTATCGAAATGGCTGCGAAACTTTTCGAGTTCGGCCTTGTCTCCGCTGTTGAAGGCACTAAGCCATGCTGAGAATTGTTTGCCAGGAGGGGTTTTGGGAATATCGGCGGCGGCAGATGGTGCTTGAGCCGTTCTTGCCGCGCTGACGGTGAAGCTTAGTGCAGCGAATGCGAGCAGTATCAGAGCGAACTTGCCTCGTGCGCGTGAACGGTTGACCACGATTTTCGACCGCCTCCGAGATTGAAATTCTTTGTTGGTCCAAGTCTACGGGTATAGACGGCAGTCGCGCTCGAGCGTTTTTACAGATTGCGACGATAGTCAATTTTCTGACCATGGTCAGTCTATAGTTTGACTATGGTCTAACTCCCCTGTAGAATAAGGCTTGGGGCGTAGAGTCATGGAAGAGATAGCTATTTCGAAATTCAAGGCGACTTGTTTGGCTGTTTTGGAGCGCGTGCGGAAAACCGGGCAGCCGATCCGTGTGACACGCTTTGGCCAACCCATTGCCGACATCAATCCGCCGGGAGGCACCAAGCGCGCTATTCGGCTCGGAGGCGGGATCGGAACCATGGAGATTTTGGGCGATATTGTGGGGCCCATCGGCGATGAATCGGACTGGGAGGCGGCTCAAGATCCCGAGCCGGAGCACGAGCCGGAGAAAAAGCCCAAGTGAGACTTTTGCTCGACACACACATCTGGATTTGGAATTACACCGCGCCGGAAAAGCTGACTTCCGAAGTCGCGCGGGAGCTCGCGAACGCTGATAATGAGCGGTTTCTTTCCCCGGTCAGTATTTGGGAAGTAGCGCTCCTGCTTGAAAAAAGAAAGGTCAAGCTCCGGCAGGATTTCGGGGAATGGTTCAAGAAGTCCGTGGAGGACCTGGCACTTATCGAAGCGCCCTTGCATTGGGGAGTCGCACATGAACTGCGTTTCACGCTGCTGGGTCAGAGAGATCCGGCGGACCGTTTTCTGGTCGCGACGGCAAAGGTCTATGATCTGACGCTTGTTACGGCGGACGAGCGGCTGATGAGCGTGCCGGGGCTGAGCGTCCTCGCGAATCGTTAGATTCCCGACGGCCAAAGTTTCGTATTGCGCACTCTTTGCCAAAAATAACGGTACGCGCGGGCCCTCGTCCGCGCCATTACCGGTGTGGACTTCGGATTTACTTGGAAGTGCCGGCCTGTAGTTCCGTGAGAGCCGCGAGGACTTCCTCGCTGTGCTCCTGGGGTTTCACGTTGAGGAAGACTTTGCGCACGACGCCGTCTGGATCGATCAGAAACGTATGGCGCGCGGAGACTTTGGCGACGCCGAAATTTAGCACCGAATCATAGAGGGTGGAAACCTCCTGCTTAGTGTCCGCGAGCAGTTTGAAGCTCAGCCCTTCCTTGGTGCAAAACTTCTGGTGGGAATCCGCGTCCTGCACGCTGACGCCCACGATTACTGCGTGCTTTTGCTCGTACTGGGCCAGGTCGCGCTGGAAGTTGTGGGCTTCCACCGTGCAACCGCTGGTAAAATCCTTCGGATAGAAATAGAGCACTATCCACTTACCCTTGAAATCATGCAGGCTAACCGGTTTGGACTCTTGCGAGTTCAGCGTAAAATCCGGTGCAGCTGTACCGACGGCAGGCGCTTTGCTATCCGCGTGCAGTCTCCTAATTCCCAAACCCAGCGCGCCTAACAGCAACAATCCAGTAGCAATTTTCATTATTTTCATGGTTCACCCCTGTGCTTGTACCTGCTCTAGTTTTGATTTATTCCAGGAAGGACCGGATTCCTGCGAATTATGACGCTCTTGTAAAGCTGGACGCGCTACATCATACCGTTCCGGGAACATGCGTGCTAGTGCGAACGCGTGAAGCGGCCAAAACCCACCCGCAGTTGGAGCGTATTAATGCCAGGATTCAGGTTGGCAAGCGAGGCGTTAGAAATGTGCATGAAGCGAAGCTCGGCGCTCCAACTATATTTGCTTCGCAGAAAGTGCAGGCCCACCGCGCCGCTCGACGTGAAATTTACGCGCGAAGTGCCGGGCGGCACGTTGTCATTCGTGAAAAGCGCACCGCCTCCGAGCTCGAAGTAGGGAACGACGTTGCGGGGCTTTGTAAAATTCCATTTCAGCGCAAAGGGATCCAACCCGAAGCCGTAGGCAGTCCCGCCGCGCTGAACAACCAGGAACACGGGCACCACATCCACCGCGTATTCGAATTGCCCGCGCAAAGAGCCCGGGCCGTGCGGCGCGGTCAAAATCCAGCCGTAGCGCGCGCCGACGTTCCACACACCGCTGTCGGAGGTACTTCCATTCAATCCGTGGCCGCCGCCAGTCCAGATTTGTAGTTCGTGCCCACCGTCCTCCGGGCCGCCCTGCGCCCATGATGCTCGAGCGCAGAGGAACACTGCGAACAGCAAGCTTGCGAACACTCGTATGACTGGTCTTCTCACCGAGAGATCTCCCTACGGTTTTGGATTCGCTTCCTCAAGACTTGGGTGCACGAAGATACCGAAAAACACCCGCGAACGCGACTGGCTCTTGCACGGCTGCTTCTTGCATTACTTCAGGTAAGTTCGGACGATTTGAATGACGTCATCGGCGGCCTCTTCCGAGGATTTCGAATTCCGTGGCATGTGATTGCGGATGTGGTCTTCCATCAGTTCGCCCATGAGGCTGTTGATGGCGCCGCGCGCGGCGGCCAGGCGTTGAAGGGCGTCGGCACAGGGTTCGTCTTCGTTGAGGGCGCGAAGAACGCTTTCGAGCTGGCCGATGACTTTCTTGGTGCGGGTAACGAGGTCGAGTTTTTCCCGAGACGTATGTGACATTTTGCTTGCCTACCCTAGAGGGGTATGGTATCAAGGTTCTGGTCCAAGCTGCAATGGCTCCTGCACAGTAGTGCAAAGCCTCATGGCGCCTCAACTGATTCGTTTCGTGCTTCGTCGCGTGCCCTGCGTTCAACAGCCTGTAACAGACGGCCATTTATTCTGCTGTATTTGTCCGTCGAAGTGGGCGGCGACACTCGCAAGGCAAAGCCAAGGATACAGATGCTACGATTGGCCGCACAAATAACCATTCTTGTCTCGGGCTGGTTGATAGGCTTTGCGCTGGCGCCGGCGGCAGCCCAAACGAAGGATCCCGTCCCGGCGCAACAGGATTCTCCACCTCCCGCCGAGCCTTCGTCCGATCCCGAAGCAATGCTCACGCATTTCCAGGACACGCGCTTCTGGCTTTCCGGGCAGATGAACTTCATCTTTCAAGCTCACCCCGATTTTCACGCCGTCTACAGCGGGCCGAACAGTCTCAGTCCCCATTATGAGAAAGCCACGTCGCGAGTCATGACGCTCTATACCGGCGTGCGGCTCAACAATTCCACCGAGGTTCTGGTGGACATCGAAGAAGCCGGCGGTGCTGCGCTCACCACGGGCCTTGGCCTGGCCGGGAATACTGATCTGGACATCGTGCGCAATCCGTTGTTGAGCAAAGTACCGTACCTCGGGCGCGGCATGATCCACAAAGTGTTCGCTTTGAGCAAAGACAAAATTGAGAACCAGCGGAATTTTCTATCGTTGTTCGACGAACTGCCGCGCCGTCGCCTGGAAATTCGCTTCGGCAAGTTCAGCATGCCGGATTTTGTTGATCAGAATTCTGTGGGGTCCGACACCCATTTTCAATTCAACAATTGGACGTTGGACAATAACGGCGCTTGGGACTACGCGGCCGATACGCGCGGCTATACCGTGGGTTTCGTTGCGGACTATGAGGACAGCAACTGGGGTTTTCGCTTCGCCGAAGCGCTTATGCCGAAAGTCGCGAACGGAATTGATCTGGTGTGGAAGCCGTGGCAGGCTCATGCGGAAAATTGGGAATTCGAACTGCGGCACGGCGTGGTCCCGAAGAAACGAGGCGTGGTCCGGCTGTTGGCATTCACCAACTACGCCAATATGGGGATCTACCGCCATGCGCTTGCTCAGTTTCAAGAGGGTTTGGTTTCGACCCCAGATATCACGAACCATCCTTGGCACATCACGCGCAAGTATGGCTTTGGCGTCAATGTGGAACAGAATCTTACGCGGAACGTCACCGCGTTCGCACGTTGGGGATGGGACGACGGAAAAACCGAGTCATTTGCTTACACGGAGGTTGATTCGACTTTCGCCGAAGGCGTCAGCGTCAATGGCGCGCAATGGCATCGCAAGCAAGACCGCGCCGGCGTGGCCTTCGTATCGAACGGAATAAAAAAGGCTCACCAGAGCTATCTAGCGGACGGCGGGCTTGGTTTCCTGCTTGGTGATGGAAAGCTGAACTACGGGCGGGAAAACATCTTCGAATCGTATTACACCGCACACCTTTGGCGCGGAATCTATGTCGCTCCAGGAGTGCAGCATATTAACAATCCTGGTTATAATCAGGATCGCGGACCCGTGCTCGTGCCGACGCTGCGGTTGCATGTTGAGTTTTAGTCGCCTGCGAGATTCCGCGACCCGCGTGGCGGCCCGCAAAGAATTCTCCTGCATCCGGTGATCTGAAATCCTGCTTCAGCCTGCTTGGGCGCCTGCCTTGAGTTGCCATATATTGTGTGTTATTTCTGTTTCAGCGTATTTACTTTCGGTTCGGTCCAATTTCAACCGAGCCTGTTCGTCTCGCTTACCTGCACGAATTGAAATTGCGCTTTCTAACGATCAAAGCGAACGTGTTCTCATGAAAACCTCTCGCTCGCTGCTCACATCATCGCCACGCAATTCTCGCAGAGCGCAGGTCACAAACTCACCGGTCACTTTCTTACGCCAGCTCATATCGAAGTCCGTGTTGTCGAGGGGCTTGGCGATGCGCGCCGCGAGCACGGCAGCTTCTGTAATAGAGTCCGCGTTCATCGGACGCCCCACGAGGGATTTTGCTGCCTCGGTCGCGAGCAGTGGGCGGGACGCAGCAGACCCGATCACAATGCGGGCGTCCTCAACGATTCCAGTGTTTGTAATGCGCGCGGCAGCGGCAACTGACAAAACGGGAAAATCAAACGAGCCGCGCCGCCTCAACTTCCAGTAAGTGCTCTTCCATCCGTGTAGCGAATCCAATAAAACTTCCGCTAGAATTTCATTGGGCTTCCGCTTGATGTAATCCAGACCATCATTGTTATACAGGTCCGCAAGCAAGACTTCTCGCTCGCCCGATCTCGAGACCAGCCGAACTCGAGCGCCCAGAGCGATCAACGCCGGGGCCGTGTCTGTCGAAGAGACCGCCATGCACTTCGGACTGCCCGGTGCGACCCAACACGTGTTGCCGTCTTTCTTCAGGCAGAAATTAATCGCCTTTCGCCACTCATAATTCTGATCGTAATAATTGCAGCGGGTATCGAGGCAAAGATTGCCGCCGAGCGTCGCCATGTTCCGAATATGCGGCGTGGCCACTAGGGAAGCCGCTTGTGAGAGAGCGGTCAATCCATTTCGAAAACGCGCATCCGCGGCAATATCGCTGAGCGTGACGCAAGCTCCGAGTCGCGATCCCGAGTATTCCAGTTGAACGTGCTTCAAATCCTCGATGTAACGCAGACTCATCAGCGTCTTCGGAACTTGTTGTCTGCGTTTCATGTTGGGAAGCAGATCGGTGCCGCCGGCTAGCGGCATGGCCTTCGCTCCCTCACCGTCCAAAATGCGCGCCCCTTCTTCCAAGGTGCGCGGAGCGCGAAACTCGAAAAGCGGCAGGCGCATCATGAGCTGAGCACCTTTTCTTTTTCTGGGTTGCGCTTCGCCGACCGCGGAACATCGTTCACCGCGTGTCCATCGCCCCCTTCCCACGGTGGAGGAACACGCAGCGCCTCCGGCCATTCGACATCCGGAAAATGGCTCGGCCCAAACCGCGGCTCGCGACCCGCTTTCTTTTCCGCGAGCGCTTTCATAATTTTCTCCGGCGTGATTGGCACTTCATCAATTCTCACGCCCACCGCGTCGTAAACCGCATTCGCAACAGCTGGCATGATCGGCAGGAGCGGCCCCTGTCCCACTTCCTTCGCTCCAAACGGTCCGCGCGGATCAGGTTCCTCAATTAACTCGGTGATCACTTCCGGCATGTCCAGAGACGTCGGGCTCTTGTACTCAAGCATCGACGGAAACTTATGCACCAGCGCGTGCGAAAGTTTCTTCGGAAGCCGCCGGAACTCCTGCTCCTCCATAAGCGCTTCGCCTAGCCCCATGTAAACGCTGCCATCGACCTGTCCTCGCACGAGCGCGGGATTCAGCGCGCGCCCGATATCGTGCGCAATCCAAATCTTCGGCACCGTAATCCATCCCGTCGTCGGACTGACGACAACTTCGACTACCGCCGCGGTGTACGAGTAAGTCGGCGAAGGTCCGACACCGCCGCCTTTATAAAGCGCCGGCGACTTCGGCGGAGTGTAAGATCCCATCGTTCCAATCGTGCCAAACCGTGCCTCCGCTAAGCAGACCGCTTCCGCAAACGTGACGCCTTTGTCCAGCTCAGCAGAATCAAATACGCGCTTGTCCGCAAAGCGCAATCGCTCTTTTGGAATTTCAAGTTTCTCCGCAACAGCTTCGGCGATGATCGCCTTCCCACGCTCCGCCGCTTGCAAAGCGGCGTTGCCTGCCATGATCGTCACTCGACTCGAATACGATCCCAAATCCACCGGCCCCAAATCCGTATCGCCCGTGTACAAACGAATGTCAAAAGTTTCCAGCCCAAAAACTTCAGCGACGATTGCCGCGAGCACGTCATCCGACCCTTGACCAATCTCCGTAGCGCCGCAGAAAACAGCTACACCACCGCCCCGGTCGAACTTGATGTGCACGCCCGAGTGCGGCATCTTGTTCCAATAAATCGGCAAACCCGCTCCCGTCAGATACGCAGAGCAAGCCAGCCCTACCCCGCGCCCCTCCGGCAGTTTGCGGAATTTGTCCTTCCAATCCGAAATCTTCACGACGCGCCGGATGCATTCTGAAAGATTAACGACGCTCAACCGAAAGAAATTCGCCGTCAGCGCATTCGAAGTTTCCGCAATGCGCAGACGCAAGTCCGCGGGATCGATACTCAATTTCTCCGCAATCTTATCGAGCTGCACTTCCTGGCCGAATCGCGGCTGCACAGTCCCATGGCCGCGTTTTGGCCCGCAAGGTGGTTTGTTCGTGAACATACGGCATCCCTGAAATTTGTATCGCGGAATGTGATACGTCGTCGTCTGCAGTGCCCCTGTATAAAACGTGCTCGCAACGCCATACGACCCATACGCTCCGCCATCAATGAGCGTTTGCAGATGCATCCCCGTGATCGTGCCGTTCTTCTTCACGCCAGTTTTGAACTTCATCAGCACCGGATGTCTGCCCCTGTGGCAATAAAACACTTCCTCGCGCGTCAAACAAATTTTCACCGGCCGGTCCAGCATGAGCGCCGCTTTGGACACCACAATTTCGTGATTGAAAGGATCGCTCTTCCCGCCAAATCCTCCGCCGTTCGGAGTGGCGATCACGCGAATATGCCCGGGCGGCATCTGCAAAACTTTCGCAAGCGCCCGATGCAAGTAATGCGGCGTCTGCGTGCTGCTCCAAATCGTCAGCTTCCCCTCGGAGTCTTTTATTGCGACGGAAGCGTGCTGTTCGATAGGAAGGTGCGTGTTGCCCTGATAAAAAAAAGTATCCTCGAAAACTTCATCCGCTTCCGCAAACCCTTGCTCCACATCTCCAAATTCCAGCGACACGCGCTTATGAATATTTCCTTCCTCGCCATACTCGTGAATCCGCGGCGCAGGAGTCGCCAGCGCCTCTTCCGGGTCGGCGATCGTCGTGAGCAACTCGTACTCCACATCAATCAGATCCAGTGCTTCGAACGCTGTCAACTCTTCCCGCGCAACTACCGCCGCCACCGGATCGCCGATATGCCGCACATGTTCCACACAAAGCGCTTGTTCGTCCTGGCTGACCGGCAAAATGCCATATTCAATGGGGAGATCTTTTCCGCTCAGAACTAAATACACTCCGGGATGAGACGCGGCGCGCGACGTATCAATCTTGCGGATACGCGCATGTGGATGCGGCGATCGCAGCAGTTTGCAATGCGCCATTCGCGGCAAAAAAATATCGTCCGCGAAGCGCGTTTGCCCCGTAACTTTTGCGCGCGCGTCGACCCGCCGCCGCGCCACACCGATGATGCGCATTTCTTTCTTATCGCCTTTTGAATCTTCCCGGTCCGTCTTCGCCAGATCTTTTCGATTGGCCATCCATGCTCCCGCGCGCTGTCTGTCTCGCACGCCGCTCCAAAACTTCAGGCCACTAGTGTTTCTTGTTCCGCGATCTTGATCATCGCCGCTTCCACAGCGTCAAAAATCTGCTGATACCCCGTGCATCGGCACAAATTCCCGGACAATGCCTCACGGATCTGATCGCGAGAAGGACTCTGATTGTGATCCAACAACGCTTTTGCAGTCACCAAAATAGCCGGCGTGCAATATCCGCACTGCGCCGCGCCTAAATCCGCGAACGCATCCTGCAAAGGATGCAGCTTCCCATCCGTCCCCAAACCTTCGACAGTCAGTACGCTTTTCTTGTCGCATTCGAGCGCCAGCAACAAACAAGAAAGCACCGGTTTGCCCTCCACCAAAACCGCGCAAGCCCCACACTCGCCCAACTCACAGCCATGTTTCGTTCCGGTGTGCCCCAAATCCTCCCGTAACACCTCCAGCAACGTTTTGTATGGCGCGAACGATACATCCGTTTCCTCGCCGTTCAACCTCAGCCGAATGTGCCCCGTCTTCTGCGATTCGCTAGGCAGCGTAATCAGGTTCATTCATCACTCCTAATAAATCACCTCGTCAGCGTTCATCGCGGAAACAGCCGCGCCGCATTGTCGTACAAAATCTTACGCTTCGTCTCCGCACCAATCGGCAACGCATGAAACTTCTCAATGTTTCCCTTGATCTCCGGCACGCCCGGCCCCGGCCAGTCCGTTCCCCACAAAACTTTGTCCGCAATATCTTCAATCCGCGGAAAATATTCCATCAATTTCTGCGGAGGAATCCCGGAAATATCCATGTACATATTCTTGTGCCGCCGCACTAGAAAAAAAGCCTCGCTCATCCATAGAGGCCTTCCGCCGTGCGCCAGGATCACCACGAGATTCGGATAATCAATGCTGACGTCGTCGCACAACATCGGCTGCGCGTGCAAATTTCTCGCGCCAGGGAAAATCGAAGTCCCCGTATGAATCATCACCGGCATTCCGTTGGCTTGCGCGCGCTCGTAAATTGCCGCCAAGTCCGGGTTCCCGTTCATATAACCATTAGGCGACATCGCCTGGTGCGACGGATGCAGCTTGATCGCGCGAATCCCCAGCTTCGCCATGCGATCCACCTCGACACCCGTATTGGGAACCGTCCCCGGCAGCACGCCGCCAAACGCGATCAACCGATCCGGCGCCGCGCTGCAATATTTAGCGCTCCAATCATTCACCTCGGGCGTGAACCCGATTATTTTTGGCGCAACATAGTTAATCAGCCCCGCGCGCTCGATTCCCAGACTATCCATGTGCGCCAAAAACGCTTTAGGATCCTCGCAGTAGCGCATCACATCCGCATAATCTTTCCGCCCGCGCTTCATCAAATCCATCGCGGACGGCTTCATCATGTGGTACGGCATGATGTGAATGTGGATGTCGATGATCGGCTGCACGAATGGTTGTCCTTCGAAAAGGAAATCGTTGTTCGTCAGTTGAACCGCACATATTCAAAATCCAAAGGCTTGCTGTTGATTCCTCGAAGCGGCGGCGCAATCCAATTCGCAAATTTCCCGGGCTCGACGACCCGCCCGGTCATCAGCGATTGCACGAACTTCTGATCTGCTGCGCTCGGCAGCCATTCGTCCTCATGTTTCTTCCAGGCTTCCGCGGTTAGGACCTCTCCGGTGATTCCGATGTTGTGCCCAGCAAAATTCCCGATCGCGCGGTGAAAACCCTTGTGCGGCAATGTCAGCTTAAAGGGAATACCCGCTTCATCGATCACTCGCTGCCACCGCCCCACGCCATCCGCGATCTCCTCGATGTAGTCGTCGCGCAATCGCTCATTCAAAGCCGTCAGCGCCGGAACATTCTTCTTCACAATCGTGTCGCCCATCACCTCGTACACGGGATACTCCGCTTCGCTCAGCACGTGATCGTCTTCAAGCTTCGTTTCGCGAAAGCGCCCCTTCAGCCCGTTTGTGAAATAATTAGCCGCGTTCGAGGAAACATCCGAGCCGTAAAGGTCGAGCGTCACGCTGTAATGAAAGTTCAGGTATCTCTGAATGGTCTGCAGATCGATCACTCCAAGCGCCCGCACTTGTGCCGGGTCCTCCAATTTGTTTTCCTTCATCACTTCGCACGTCCGCTTGATGATCCGCGTAATGCCTGTTTCTCCAACGAACATGTGATGCGCTTCCTCGGTTAGCATGAACCGGCACGTTCGCGAAAGCGGATCGAACCCGGATTCCGCTAAAGCGCACAATTGAAATTTGCCGTCCCGATCCGTAAAAAACGTAAACATGTAAAACGCCAGCCAGTCCGGCGTGGGTTCATTGAACGCGCCAAGAATCCGCGGATTATCCGCATCTCCAGATCGCCGCGCGAGCAACGCTTCCGCTTCTTCGCGCCCATCGCGTCCGAAGTAGCGGTGCAGCAGGTACACCATCGCCCACAAATGACGTCCCTCTTCGACGTTCACCTGAAAAATATTTCGCAGGTCGTACATCGAAGGACATGAAGAACCCAACAGCCGCTGCTGTTCCACCGAAGCCGGCTCCGTATCTCCCTGCGTCACGATCACACGCCGCAGCGTCGACCTGTATTCTCCCGGCACTTCCTGCCAAGCCGGCTGACCCTTGTGAATCCCGAAATTCACCTCGCGCTTTTCATCGCGGGGCTGCAGAAAAACTCCCCACCGATACTCCGGCATCTTCACGTAGCCGAATTGCGCCCACCCATCCGGCTCCACGCTGATCGCCGTGCGCAGGTACACCTCATAATTGTGGCTCTCGTTCGGGCCCATGTCGTACCACCAGCCCATGTACGCCGGTTGCCAGTGTTCCAGCGCGCGCTGCAAGCCGCGATCCCGCCCCAAATCCACATTGTTCGGAATTTTCTCGGTGTAATCAATCATGGCCTTCTCCTCAGTAATCTCGCACCGTCTCGCGCGCCGGCCTTTAAACTCTTTCCCAATTAAATTTCACGGGAGCGCCCGTTCCGTAAACTTTCAGCGCGCCATTTGTTCCCACTGCGTTCGGCCTGTTGAAAATCCAATTTTGCCAGGCTGATAGTCGCCCAAAAACGCGCGTTTCAAGAGTCTCGTTGATCCCGAATCGTAGATTCGCTTCCAGCCCCGTGAGCGCATCGGGCGAAAGCGCCGCACGCGACTCTAGCGCCTGCCGAATTTCATCTTCCCAATCGAGGTCGTCGGGCGCGGCACTGACTAGGCCCGCATCCATCGCTTCATGAACCGTCAGAGTTTTCCCGGCTAGACTCCGCAGCTTCTCGACTTGCACGGAATCCTGATAGAACCGCGCCGCCACACGCGAAAGACCGTTCACCATCGGCAGCGCTCCAAAGTTCATCCGAGAAAGAACGACAGCGGACACATTCTCGCCGTCCTGCGAATCGCGCATGTAGATCCGGTCCGCGGCCAGCGCTAATTCGAAAAGCGTCCCCGCGAAGCACGAACCTGGTTCGATAATCGCGTACAGCGAACGTGAAGAAACATCGATCCGCGCAAACGTCCGCCGCATCATTCCCAGAACTTCTCGCACAAACCAATTGTCTTGGTGATTCAAAAGAAATTCGTCCGCCGCCAGAACAGCGTCGGGATTCCCAGCCGCCTTGAGTATCCACAAACCCAAATCGAGCTCCGTCGTGCGCAGTGTCAGAATGGCATCATCCAGCTCCCGCGCCATCTGCAGGGGCCACCAATTTGCGCCCGCGGCAATTGCACTCTCGATTGTGTGCGCCGGAACTGCCTCCGGCGCGCGAACCGTCAAGGTCACCGTGCGCGCCTCCCGATTCACCTGCGCGTCGACGTATTCATAATGCAGGCCCTTTTCATCCACGATCCGCTTCAATGGCGTCAGCGATACGCCTTTCGCGTTCGAAGGCCTATCGCTCTGCTCCGCCAAATTCAACGCGCGTTGCTTCACGTGCTCCGCAAACTGTTGCGGCTTCACCACCTCATCCACCAGCCGCCAATCCTTCGCCCTCTGTCCCCGCACGCCGTCCGAATTTGTACAAAACATATCCGCATAATCCCTGCGAACTTTTCGCTTGTCCGTAACGCGGGTCAAACCGCCGGTTCCAGGCAACACGCCCAGCAAGGGAAGCTCAGGTAAACTGACGGCCGACGACCGGTCGTCCACCAAAATAATCTCGTCGCAGGCCAGAGCCAGCTCGTAACCGCCTCCCGCTGTCGTTCCATTGCAGGCCGCGATAAATTTCAATCCGGAGTGCGCGCTCGAATCCTCAATTCCGTTGCGAGTTTCGTTCGTGAACTTGCAGAAGTTCACTTTCCACGCATGCGAAGAAAGCCCCAACATGTAAATATTCGCACCAGAACAAAAAATTCGGTTCTTCGCGCTCGTGATAATGACGGAACGAATCTCCGGGTGTTCAAATCGGATTCGCTGCAAAGCGTCGTGCAGTTCGATGTCAACCCCAAGATCGTAGGAATTCAGCTTCAGCTTGTACCCCGGCCGGATTCCGCCGTCTTCCGCTACGTCCATTGTCAACGTCGCCACCGGCCCGTCGAAGGTTAACCGCCAATGTTTGTACTGGCTCGGGTCCGTCCGGTAATCTGGCGGTTCCACTCTTGCTTGCAACTGTTCTGTCGCACCAACGTCCACGAGCGCCTCCTACTCCTGTTTGACTTGCAATGCGGCCTTCAATTTCGCAAAACTCTCTTCCACGGAAATACCGGAGGTGTCGAGATACATGTCCGCCTTCCGGTACAGCGGCTCGCGCGCCTCAAGAATTCGCCGCAAATCCTCCATCGCTTGATTGCCGCCCGCAATCGCCCGTAGATCTCCTTGCGCAATCACACGCGCCATGTGCTCCTCAGGCCGCGCCTTGATCCACACTGTGTAGCAATTCGAAAGCAGATAATCGTAAGTCTCTTTTTCAGAGACCACTCCGCCGCCGACGGAGAGTATCGCCCGCTCCTGTTCGTGCAACACACGCTCCAGCGACCGCTGTTCGATGGAGCGATAGCCCGTCTGTCCGTAAAGCGAGAAAATTTCTCCGAGTGGCATGCCTGTATCCTTTTCGATCTCGCGATCGAGCTCGATGAAAGGAATATTCATTTCCTCGCCCATCCGCAATCCCAACGTCGATTTGCCGGCGCCGCGCAATCCGATAAGCGCTACGCGCTTCCGCCGCGCAGCTTCTTCGTCGCCAAATTCACGCAGCAAACGAAACATCGCGTCCTCGACGCGATGAGCGGGAAGCCGCTCCAGAAACCGCTGGATCAAAACCTTTTCATGCCGCGTTTCCGCTTCCGCCGCAAACAACTCCGCGAGAGATACGTGTAGCGCCCCTGCAATCCTTCGCAAGAGCACGATCGAAATATTTCCCTCGCCAGCTTCGAGTTGCGCAAGATGCCGCTCCGATACCTCTGCCTCCCGCGCCATCATTTTGCGCGTCAGCCCGCGCCGGTTCCGCAATTCCCGCACCCGCTTGCCAAGAAACAAAAGAAACCCGTCATTCGAAGCGGGCGCAACCCGTGATGAGGCTGCATCTCGAGAATGAGTGGTAGTCTGCATCGGCTATAATATAAGGATGACTCCAATCGCTTATGCAGTATATCGCATGTGAATGCTCCGCCGTCAAGGGGTAGAATTCATAGCAAGCTTCTGAGCCGGAGATATTGAACAATCCCAGAATGTCTAGCGTAAGATATTTATTTACATGTACTTGTGGTTCCTTCGTAAGATGGGCGCGGATCCAACCGCTGAAACGGTGGTAGAAGAAGGATGCAGTATTATGCCAGCGCCATGATATTATCTTTCGTTCTTGCATTTGAACGACTAGGATTTCGACCTTGGCTTCGAATTGTGCAAAGATTCGAACCGCTTTCGCACCCTAGCGGAGGATTCCAGATGAAGCTGCCGAACTATGTATCCGGTCAATGGAAAGAAGGCGTCGGCGCGGGAGAGCCGCTCGTCGATCCGGTCACCGGAGAAGAACTAGCGCGCATTTCGTCGCAAGGCGTCGACGTAAAAGCCGCCCTCGAGTTTGCCCGTTTGAACGGTGGCCCGGCGCTTCGCGCGCTCACGTATCGCCAGCGCGCTGACCTGCTCGCCAAAATGGCGGAAGTGCTCACCGCAAATCGCGACGAATACTTTCGAATCTCCCTGCTCAATCTTGGCGCGAATCAACCCGACGCGGCCTTCGATGTGGACGGCGCGATTTACACCATGAAGTACTACGCAAAAGTAGGGCAAGCATTGGCTGATGGAAAAATGTTGAAGGAAGGAGCGCCGGTTTCCATTTCGAAGACGGGAGTCTTTGTTGGGCAACATTTTTTATTGCCAACGAAAGGTGTGGCAGTTTTTATCAACGCGTTCAATTTTCCGGCATGGGGCGTTTGCGAGAAAGCAGCGCCTGCGCTGCTCTCCGGGGTTCCCATTGTGATCAAGCCCGCTTCGCCGACAGCCTGGCTCGCGCACAGAATTGTGGAAGACATCGTGAAGGCAAACATTTTGCCGCGGGGCGCGATTTCGATTCTGTGCGGCTCCGCGCGCGATATCCTCGATCACGTCGGCGAATGCGACATCGTTTCGTTCACTGGTTCGGCGGATACGGCTGCGCGCATTCGCTCACACGCAAATGTTTTGCGCCGATCCGTTCGGGTCAACATCGAAGCCGACAGCATTAACTCGGCAATTCTCGGACTGGATGCCGATCCGGGGACGGATTTGTTCGACCTTCTCGTCAAAGAAATTGTGCGCGAGATGACGCTGAAAGCTGGACAAAAATGCACAGCGATCCGCCGCGTTTTGGTTCCCCGGCAGCATATGAAAGCTCTAGGCGATGCGATCGTCGCGCGTTTAAGTTCCATGAAAGTGGGCAATCCGCGAAATGCGGAAGTGCGAGTCGGACCAGTCGTGAACAAGGCGCAGCAAACGGCGTGTCTCGAAGGGCTGAGACAGTTGAAGGAAGAGTGCATAGTTCTGTTTGGCGGCGACGAAAAGTTCCAGCCGATCGAAGCCGATGCGCAAAAATCTGCTTTTGTGCAGCCGACGTTGCTTTCTTGCGAAAAAGGCCTCGATGCAAAATACGTGCATGACATCGAAGTGTTCGGGCCAGTGGCGACGTTGGTCGCGTATAACGGAGTGGAAGATCTCATCGCGATTGCGCGGCGCGGTCTTGGATCACTGGTCGCTTCGATTTTTGCGAACGATCCTGCTTTCATACAAAGCGTTGTACTCGGCATTGGCGATTTGCATGGCCGTATCTTGATTGTTGATTCCAGCGTCGGCACTCAGTACACCGGGCACGGCAACGTGGTGCCGAGTTGCTTGCACGGTGGTCCCGGTAGAGCGGGCGGCGGCGAAGAGCTTGCCGGGTTGCGCGCTTTGCTGCTCTATCACCGGCGTTTTGCCGTGCAAGGTCCGACCACTTGCACAACGGATTTGTCGAATTTGTCCGCCGATACTGGACTCTTCTATTCCTAAAACTTTTCTTGCGACTCTCCTTTCGCCGCACGGTCGACAAATGCTACGAAGCATCTTGCGATCGCCGATCTTGCAGCTCGCGCAGCTTGAATCGCTGAAGTTTTCCCGTGGCTGTCTTGGGAATCTCGGATAGAAATTCAACCCAGCGAGGCCGTTTGTAGCCTCCGATTTTTTGTCCAACCAACTCTTGTAGTTCCAGAGCCAACTGCTCGCTCGGTGTGAACTCTGTGTTTAACACGACAAACGCGGCCGCTTTGGTGAGTCCGTCCTGATCTTCGCGAGCCACGACGGCGGCTTCGTGGACCGCTGGATGCGCGATCAAAACACTTTCGACTTCCGCGGGACTTAGCCAGAGGCCGTGGACTTTGAAAACGTCGTTGGAGCGTCCGGCGTACCAGAAGTAGCCCTCTTCATCCTGATAATATTTGTCGGCGGTGCGGAACCAGTCGCCAACAAATGTTTCCTTCGTTTTTTCGTGTTTGTTCCAGTAGCCGGAGCAGGTCGAATCTCCTTTGATAAGAAGATCGCCGATTTCGTTCAGAGCGACGGCGTTTCCATTTTCGTCTACGATTTTGGCTTCGTAGCCAGGAATGATTTTTCCGCTTGAGCCTGGTTTCGCTTCGCCCGGACGGTTCGCAATCACCATCTGTAAGGTTTCCGTGGAGCCGAGTGAGTCCAGAATCTCGACGCCGAACCGTTCTTTGAAACGATCGAACATCGGTGCGGGAAGCGATTCGCCGGCGGAGATGGCATGACGGACACTGGAGAGATCGAATTCTTTGCCGTCTTCGCGGTGATGGGCAAGCAGCGCTGCAAAATTTGTGGGCACGGAGAAAAAAAGCGTGGGGCGGTAGCGTTCGATGTCGGCATAAATTGTTGCGGGAGTGGGGCGCGCGGGAGAAAGAATGGTTGTGGCGCCGCAACCTAGCGGGAAGTAGCCCGCGTTTCCGAGGCCGTAGGCAAAAAACAAACGCGCGACGCTGAAACAGCGGTCGCTCTCTTTCATTTGCAAAATGCCTTTGGCATACAACTCGCAGCACACGACCATGTCGTGATGAAGATGGACGCAGCCTTTTGATGCGCCGGTACTGCCGGAGGAATAGAGCCAGAAAGCAGGCTCGTCTTTGCTGGTGTGAGCTGCTTCCAATTCTGGAGAGGCGGAGGCGATCAGATTTTGTAAAGAGTGGTGACTGTGCGAACGCTGACCTTGCGATTGAAGATCCTGCTTTACTTTGCCGATCACGTCCACTTCGCTTACCACGATCTCTTGCAGATAGCGGAGTTTTTCTTGCGGAATCGATTGTATAAGCGGCAGAAGAGGCTCGCTGACTAGAGCAACGCGCGCGCGGCAATCGTTGAGCATGTATTCGTAGTCCTGCGGCTTGGCCTGCGTGTTGACGGGAACGGCGACCGCGCCGATTTTGATCGCTCCGAAAAAGGAATAGAGGAACTCCGGCGTATCGAGGAGCAAGAGGAGAACGCGCTCCTCGGGACGCACGCCGAGGGCGAGCAGAGCATTGCCAACGCGGTTGGTATTTTCCAGAAGTTGCTGATAGGTGACCCGCTCGTCGCCGCACTCGATGGCGACTTTCGCGCAGCGGCCTTCCTGGACGTTGCGGTCCACGAAGTGAGTGGCGACGTTGAAAGTGTCCGGCACCGTGATCAAGAGATTGGCCGCCTTGTGCTGGTCGCTGCGGAGAGTTGGAAGATTCTTTTGCGCAAACGGGCGGGAGTATAGCACGGTGAGAATTGGTGGCTGGTGGCGGAGGGGCGTTGAAATGTTTGCATGTTGGAAGGTTTGAAGGTTGGGAGAAAAAGCGACCTTGTGAGCCTTGATTATCCGTAATGCGTCGAAGACGAACGAGGACAGCTGTCCCACTCGAACCGACGGGAACAGTAGGCCCCGCCCCCCCGGTTTTTTTGTAAGTGCGGATTCTAAAGGACTTTAAGTGCTGTGTTTTGGAAGTGCGGATTCCAAAGGGGTTACAGGCACGTTTTTCGTAAGTGCGGATTCTAAAGCAGATAGCCATCAGGTTGTGCACCGAGGCACGGGCTGTGGAAAAAATGGGAAGGGTTCGGGTTAGCCCCTCGGGGTTCGAGGTAAACGAGTGGCGAGTAGATATGAGAGGGATAATGTCGAATGTGGGTTTCAACACAGAGGACGCAGAGTTCGCGGAGGGCGGAGGGAGGGTGAACGCGGCGAGATTAGGAGAAGGCGAGGAAGCGGCAGGCGATGTGGTTGGCGATGAGAACTCTTCGAGGCTCAGGGCAAGCATGGGGAATGGTAGCATGGGTTAGCGGAAAGGTAAAGTATTTTACAGGGAACGGCCGAATTTCGGGGTTGAATGGTGGTTTATGGGAGGCGAACGGCGGGGCGGCGGAAGGTCGAAAGTGGGAAGAGGCAGTGAGTAGTGAATAGGGAGTAGAACCGCGCGACAGGGGCGGTGCCCCCTTTGCGAGAAATACTACCAGCGACGGGCACTCCCCGGAAAAGGATAGAGTCAAAATCGTGGCGTCCGATTAAAGCTGCGCGCAAGTTAGCGACCGTTGGGCGTGATATGCTTCCGCGTCATGTACGCGAAAGCCATCACGCCAATCTTGAATGTATCCGACATGGCCGCGAGCTTTGCATGGTTTGAGAAGTGGGGCTGGAAGAAGTGCTGGGACTGGGGAACGCCGCCGACTTTCGGGTCCGTGGGGTCAGGCGAATGCGAGATTTTTCTTTGCCGAGGAGGGCAGGGAAGCCGGGGCAAGGGAATGAACACTTCCACGTTTGGACCAGACGGAGACGAAACGGCGGACAAGGGCGTGTGGATGTCGGTGTGGGTTGCGGACGTGGACGAGGTCCACAGGCAGTGCGTGGCGGAGGGCCTCGATGTCGTTTTCCCGCCGACCGATATGCCGTGGAACACGCGGGAGATGCATGTGCGGCATCCCGACGGGCACGTGTTTCGGGTCAGCAAGGGCACAGGCGAGTAGGGATTTGACAGCGAGCGCCAGCAAGAGAAGAGTACGGCCAAAAGTCGCACCTTAAAAGCCAATAGGTGCGGTACCCGGCCTACAACGGGATTGCGTCGGGATATGGGCCCAGAAACCGCTCACCGTCAAAATGGATTAAGTGGTCAGGGTCATCTGCCACCCAGACCTCGGACTCCCAAGAAATCTGTGCCAAGAATGTGCGCATTGCCTCTCTGCTTGGGAAAGCGGTGACAAAGACCAGGCCGGCCTTACATCCCGCGAAAAGTTCCTTTAGCTCCTTACGTCGCTTACCATCGACCGGACCACCGGCCGAAACTGCTTCGATAAGAACTAGCCAGTTTCGCTCGACATCATGAACAACAACGTCTGGCATTTTCGCAGGCGCAGGAACCTTGACACCCAATTGCTCCAAGTACGCGGCCTTCAGATAGGCGAACGTTCTGTTCCCATTGCTGATGAGGAGCACTACGCCGTCGGGAGCGAATCTCTTGCAGAATCGCTCTACGATGGCCTTCATTAAGATGCACCATTGTGCCCTTGGGCTGATGAGTCGCGAACCGTCAGGCAAATGGATTAGAAACTGGCCTAGCCATGCATCTGTGAGGCCGAGGTTCCTGGCTAGTCGCCGGATCGGGATCGCTGTGATGACGTTGTTGCGGTCCCTTTTTCCGGGAAGATTCTTTTGGGAGCGATTGGCCATTAATTAGGGATTATCCTAAATCGGGATATTATGTCAAGACATCTAGAATCCAGGGGTGCCCAGATCCACGTATAGCCGGGAATACCGGACATTCTGTCGCCTCTTGCGCGAGTGCCGGCTGGAGAAGGAGCTAACTCAAACGCAACTTTCCCACCGGCTAGGGCGACCGCAGAGCTTCGTAAGCAAATATGAGGTTGGCGAGCGACGGCTTGATGTAGTTGAACTCTTACAAGTCTGCTACGGCCTTGGTTTGACCCTGGGCGGCTTTGCAGAACGATTTGAAGGGTCTCTGGGGCGCGGCGGTAAGCTAAGAGCAGCAAAGGCAATAACACGGAGCGTCAAATGATCGCTCCCTTACCTCTTAACAAGAGCGGCAGTTCAACTGCGAGAAAGGCGGCACAGATACTCGTCGCCAAGAATATCGGCTACATCATTCCAACTGCTCGTCAGAAGAAAAATCTCGTGGTCGCTTTCGCAAAACGGGACATGATCGTCTATGGCAAGGCTTTCGATGTCCTTCATCTCAAAGCGTCGGTTAATTTGGATTCGCTCGAAGAAGTAGAGTCGCGGCTCGACGACATTTTCCTCTGCGAGATCAAATCGACAAATCAGGAGTTCGGAAGCGACTTCCGCGGCTACTTCTTTGCCCTGACGGCAGCTGAGGTGCTGGTGTCGCAGAGCCTGAAAGAGCGATTCCGCTTTATTTTCGTCAATACGATTACGGGCGTCCATCTCGAACTTCCGTTGAATCAAGTTTTTGCGAAGGCTCGTGGAATCTACCCAACGTGGAGCATCTCGTTTTGAACCTGGGTGAGGTGGCTACACCATCGCTCGCAGCGAAGCGTATCTATCAGAGAGTCGTTGACGCGCCACGAAAAACGCTGCCCCCTGCCTGACTGCTGCCGGAGATTGGTCGCGGAGTTTACGTGCGGCATTCGGACGGGCGCGTGTTTCGGGGCAACAAGGGCATAGGCGAGTAAGGATTTCAGACCGAGCGGTAGTAGGATGAACAGGAGAAAAGCAGAGTCAAGATACGCACGCTTAAACCGAAGGTTGCGGGATACGGCGCAATTTTTCGCGCGTGTCCGCTGGAGGCAGACGTGGACGAAACGCAACGCATCGCCGATTCTTACCGCGCCGCGACGATTAAAGGCGCTTGGTACGGGCCTTCGCTCGCTGAGTTGTTAGCGGGAATTTCGCCGGAGCTTGCGGCGACGCCACCTGTTCCGGGGGCTCATTCCATTGCGGCGCTGCTTCAGCATTTGCTGCTTTGGAATGAAAGAATTCGAAACACTTCCGACAGCAATCCGATGCCGCGTTGGGAGGCCGAAAAGGAATGGGCCGAGCCACCGATTCCCTGGAGCGAACTTGTCACGCGCTGGAAGCAAAGCCGCGACCTGCTGGAAGAGAAAATTCGGAATTTTCCCGTTGCGGATTTGGCGAAACAGGTTCCAGGGCGCGGCTATCCTTACGAAACGATGCTCCACGGAATCGTGCAACACGCGATTTACCATTCCGGGCAAATCGCAATGGTCTTAAGCATGTTGCGGTCGCGATCCGCGTAGTGCCTAGTTCGCGGGCGATGTGCTGCAGGTCCTTCCGCCTACGTCGCAAAATCTCTTCCTCTCAATTACCAGGGCCAAGTCGCGCCGTCGTAGCTCAGGAATTTTCCCGTCAGTTCCATCGGATTCGCTTCGAGCACCTTGCGCATGCCTCCAATGCTCTGCTCCGGCGTCAGCGCCGCGTTTGCGCCTCCCATGTCGGTCTGCACCCATCCCGGACTGAATATCACCACGCTGATTCCCCGCGGCTCCACTTCTTTCGCCAGGATGGACATCGTCATGTTTAAGGCCGCTTTGCTTGTCCGGTATTGATAGGCGATTCCAAACCCGATCGTGGATCCCAACGCTTGCAGTGAGCCCATCCCCGAGCTGATCGCGGCAATCTGTTTCCGCTTGCTGGCCGCGACGTTTTCGATCAGCGCCTCCGCCACGCGGATCGCTCCCAGCACGTTTGTTTCGAAGGACTCGCGCCATCCAGCAAAATTGAGTTCGCCAAGTTTGCTTCCGTTTCGCGTATAAATGGCCGAGTTGAGGACAAGCAAATCAATTGGCTTGCCGCCCAGAGTTTCCGCCAACTGTTTGACGGATTCATCGCTGGTTACATCCAGGGCGCGTAAAGACACATTTTTATTTTTTGCTAACCGCTGCAATTCCTCGCTATTTTTCGGATTGCGCGCTGTCGCAATCACCTCCCATCCGTCCGCTGCATATTGACGCGCAAATTCCAACCCTAGTCCGCGATTTGCTCCGGTAATCAAAATACTCGACATGATCGGTCTCTCCTCAGTGTGCCGAACTTCTGGTCAGAACGAGAGTGGGCGAAAGTTCCTGTGGATATCTGTTCTAACGCGCAGTTCATTTGATGCTCTATGCCTTTTTTCGTCACCCGTAAACCTTGTATGGAAGGTGTGAATATCGCGAGGGAAACAGCCAACAGGCTTCGCTAGGCGGGCGGTGATTAGGCGAATTGCAGGGCATCTGAGTTTGATGGGGCGGTGCGGAGGTGGCCAGGTCGTAGGGACCTGCTAGGTGAGATGGGGTTCGACTCAGCATGGAAGCGATCGGTGCTGCATCTGTGCATCTACCTGTCGTACAATGCGTGGAGCATACGGCGTTTCACTCCAAACGCGCATCGAACAGAAGCGAAAACGGTTGCTCCGTGAGGGAGGTCCGGTGCGGGGTTGTGGCAACTTTATTTTCGAGACTTTATTAGGGAGACGGGGGTGAGCGTAATGAGAGAACGAATTTCACGTGTGGCTGCACTGTTCATGGTTTTGCTGTTGTTGCCTGCGCCGGATTGGGCTACTTGCGGCGGTGGTGGTGGCGGCGGAATGGGCGGGATGAGAAGCGGCGGCCCGAATAGCGGGGCCGGCGCTGGGGGCAATGAGCAGGTCTACCAGGTTCCCTGGAAACTGATGAAACCGGAAGAGGCGCCTGCAGCGGGCGGACTGGTGGTGTACTGGTTTCCGTCCTCGGCGCAAGAATTTCAGAAATCCGGTTTGCGCAATTCGCGCTCGCTCTCACTTTATGCCACGCAGTGCGTCACCATGGGCGTGGCCGACGCTGGCACGACACTTGGCCAAAAGTTCCTGAGTGGCGATAAGCTGCCGGTGGTGGTGCTGGCCAAATCGGACGGGACGGTCATCAACAAGCTGCAGAACAACAACGGATTCTTGAAAGTGGATCAGGTGGAAAAGCTGGTGGAATCCGAGATGAAGCAGCGTGAAGAAGCCGTCAAGAATGAACTCAAAGCGGCGAAGGAAAAAGCGAAGTCGGGCGATAAAGAAGGCGCCATTCCGCTGTATCGATCCGTGCTCGACGAGAAGTGCCTTTTCCCGGGTAAAGCGAAAGACGCGGCGAAAGAACTGAAAAAGCTCGGCGTGGATGCCGCTGTAAAACTGTTTGATGCGCCGGTTATGGATCCCGCAAAGAGCGCCAAAATCGAAGCCGTCATGAAGCGCGGGCTTGAGGCGGAGATGAACGAGAAATACGAGGAAGCCGAACGGCTTTATAGCGAAGCGCGACGCATGGACCCTGCAGATCCGGCTCCGCTGAGGTATCTCGGGGAGCTTTATCGCCATCACCTCGGCGATTGGGACAAGGCGCAGCAGACGTTCCAGGCCATTCTCGATATGCCCGCCGACCCGCTATCGCGCGCGGTGGCGCTGCATGGCATCGGCAAAATGACGATTCACGAAGGCGATTTCCTTAAGGGCTTGCACCTGATGGAAGAATCCGTGCGTGAGTATCCGCTGGCGCTGGCATACCGCAATCTCGCTGTGTATTGGAATTCGGAAGGCGACGCCGCCAAGACTGACTACTACACGCGGGAAGCGACGAAGCTGGATCCGACCGATCCTTACAATATCGTGTTCGCGGCTGCGTTCCTTGCGGGCAACGGCCACGGCGACGAAGCGCTGAAAATCGCGCGGGAAAACGAAGCGATGCTGCCCGCTTCCTACAACCTAGCAGCGATTTACGCGCAGTTGGGGCAAAAGCAAAAAGCTCTCGACTTGCTCAAGCGACATTTCTTTCAATATGAGCGGTATGAAGCGGTACGCTCGAAGGAAATGATGGAAGCGCGCGTCGACGCGGTGTTTGCTTCGCTGCGTGAAGACCCGCAATTCATCGCGCTGACTGGCGCCGCTGACGGCAAGCTTCCCCTGCCGCAAAACAACAAGATGCCTGTGGCCGCTCCAGCGAAAATGTAGGCCGAGGTCGGGCCGTTTGCGGATTGTTTACTTGGCGGCGTGGGCGCTTGCGGCGCTTGTTACATCCGGGACATCTTCGCCGAGAGCGGTGGCCAGAGATATAAGATGGTCTTGCTCATCCTTGAGAATTTCGCGGATGTGTTCGGCCATGGCGTATTCGCCCAGGCTATCGCATTGACGGACGCGCGCGCGGTAACGGCGGATGGTGGCCATCTCGTTTTCAAGATCGAACTGAAGCATTTCTTTAGGTTTCTCTGAGGTGCGAACCGGCTTCGGCACGACTGCGGGCATGCCGCCGAGGTAATCGATCTGTTGAGAGATAATCAGCGCGTGGCTGAGCTCTTCGGCGGCGTGCTTCTCGAGTTCTCCGGCGATGTTCATGTACTCGGCGCCGCTCAAGACTTGCGAATAGACGACGTAGGAGATGATGGCCTGGTATTCACCTGCAAGATCTTCGTTGAGCAGTTTGATCAAATCGTCGCGTGAGATTTGATCGGTGGAATGCGGCGTGGTTTCTTCTTTTTCAGTTTTCAAAGTTAGCCTCCCTTAATGTTAGATGCGAGCAGACTCCGCCAAGTTAACGGATTTTAGTACGAGAGGACTGACGAAAGAGCTAGTTAGGCGTCTCTGACTGTGCGGTAGGCTTCCTGGCCGGCTTCTACGGCGCCAGCGACGGTGGCTTTGACGTCGCCCACGGTTGCTTGGGCGCGGCGAGTCCAGCGCTTTCCTGTCGAAGCGATATCATTCACACCTTTTTTCACGGAGCTGGAGATATAGTCGCGCGTTTCCTCTCCTGAGGATGGCGCGAAGAGCAGGGCGAGAAGCGCTCCTACTCCCAGGCCTACGGCAAATGTCGTGTATTTGTTGGACCAATTGTGGTTTCTCATCGTTGCCGTCCTTTATGACAGGTTTTTCAATCGCTGCTGGTTCGATAAATGTTTACTGCTGGTTGACGCGCGGGGACGGAGGCGTCTGCAACCGGGACGACGGCTCCGAGCGGAGCGGGTGCGCATAGACCACCTTAGACAAAACGAAGAAAAGGGGATGTCACGTATCAGACACTTTTGTCTTTTAATTTTGCAACGCCGGCCGGCACATGCGCCGATTTGACGGCGTCAGGCAGGGACATTTCCGATGGAAAGGGGAAAGGCCTTGCGAGGAGACCACTATCGTGTCTCACCGCGGATAGCCGGCTGGCCTGCCTTCGGTAAGACGTAGAGGAAGAACGTCGAACTCAATGCCGCGGCCAACGCTACAGGCGAAGTAGTTAGAGGAGCCGCCGCCGGCGCGTGCGGTAAAATACGCACCACGCGCCGGAGTGGGCGGGGGCGAGTTCACGCTCCCTTGTTCGTGTCTTGCGTTTTCGGGCCGTTACTCGGCGCGGCCTCCGAAGAGACGCAGGACGATTCCGGTGGACGCCCAATAATTGTTCTGATGAGCATTCGTGCCGAACGAGGTTCTGTAATAGTCGACATCGAACAAGCGGATTTCCCAGCGACGGGAGGGGCGGAAATCTACTCCGCCGCCCACTTTAAACGAAAGAGAGTTTTGCGAAGTGGTGTAGCCGCCGGTGCCGCTGATGGTGGTGTCGGAGCGCGATCCGCCGACGAGGGCTTCGGCAAACGGAGTGATGTTCCAGCGATTTCGCGCATGGTAGTAGTACCGCGGACCGTAGTGATTTCCGTACAGAACATTTTTTGTGCCGCTGACGGTCACGAAGCTGTAGCTGGTGTCAGCGACGATTTGCAACCAGGGTTTGAAGTTCCAGCCAAAGGAGCCGAGAGCGCCGTTAAAGTTGGTTGACGATCCTCCGCTAACGAGGCGTGAAAAAGCGTAGCCACCGTAAAGTTCGATTAATGTAGATTTGCGAACACTGGGCAGAGGTTTCTCCCAGGTGTCACGTGTGTCGGCGGGCCGGATGGCTGGCGGTGCCGGTTGCGCCGGGGCAGGTTGCGCCGGGGCTGGCTGAGGGGGATCAGGTTGCGCAGCAGTCGGAGGAGGTTCGGGCTGCGTGGCAGGCGCGGGCGTTACCGGTGGATCTGAAGTCGGTGCTGGGGACGCAATTTCGGGCGAAGACGTGGCTGTTTGAGCCGATGTGGGTTGAGGCTGTTCGGTGAAAGGCTGCGCGGATGCAGGCGGATCAGGTTGAGCGACGGTTGCGGACGCTTCTGGCCGGCTCGGCGCGGACGCGGGCAAAACGGACGCAGGCGATGGGAGTGCGGGCGCTGTCGCCGGAGCCTGTTGAGCGGATGCGGGTTGAGGTTGGGAAGGCGTTGGAGGATTAGGCTTTGCATCGAGGGCACGCGTGCTGGGGATTTTTGTTTTTTCGGCGGCCATCTGCATAGCAGGTGTCTGTTGTACGGCCGCTGCACCACGATCGACGGCGATCAGGCTGGAATAGATGTAGCCGATCTGGCCGTCTTTGGTCTGAATGCGGGAGAAGTAAAAGCCATAGACCAAGATCGTGAAGCGCTCGCCGCAAGGTAGAGCTGCGACTACGTCGGGAGTCTTCCTGGGTTTTCCGAAGACTTGTGTGCCTTCGGAATGATTGGAGCAGTCTACGTACCCCACCTCGTCGGCCCAAGCAGTGGAAGCCGCAAGAAAACATACACCCAGCAAAATTAGGAATCGATTGCGCAACATCGCCCCCTCCTCGACCCAGGAACACCCCGAGCCCTAAACAAGGGTATCCGGGGCGGAGAGGTCTGCGTCAGATGGACCAAAGGCCAGGGCGTTCCAAAGTGGCACTGTCCCTAAGGATTGGGCCGCTGCCAACGGCGATGAATCGCGGTGTCGGCGTTAGAAGTGCACTACGGCGCTGAGCGACACGCGCGTGCAGTTCGCGGTGTTGCCGGAATTGCGGATGCCGACGTAGTCGAGTTGAGGGCGTACGGACAGGTGGGGCAAAACTCCTACATCAACGCCGCCGCCGACGCTATAAGCAAAGTCGGTGGAGGAGCCGCCGCCTGCAGTCAGGCGCGCGGCACCTGCGAGGAACTGAGCAAAAGGAGTGATTTTGGTTGGGTTGTGCAGGATGATGCGCGGGCCGAAGAGAAAGGTGTAGGTGTTGAGCGAAACGCCGCCGGGGGAGGCGTGGTAGCCTCCGAAATCGCCGACAATTCCCAAGTACGGGATAGGTTTGTAGGCCAGGGAGCCGCTGATGCCGTTCTGATTGAGGCCGCCCGAGCCGCCGAGGCGGAAATAGGAGTACCCGATCGAAGCGTCAGCGGATTGGGCGCGCGACGGGATGGCGAAGAGGAAGAGCCCCAAACTAAGGAAGAGCAAGCGTTTCATCGGATTTGTCCTTTCAGCTTTATTGAATCTGAGTAACCGGAGCCGAATGAGACGTGGCAGGGTGTGCAGCGGACCCCAAGCGGCACGTTTCATTTTGATGCAGGGACGAGGGACGGGGTAGGTCAGTTGGCTGAGAGATTTCCAGAAGCGCAATAGGGGCTGTCCTCGCGCGCGGACCGTCCCTTTTTAGGTTACTTTTCCGAGGAGTTGACGGGCGTAGGCGGGTGCTTTGCCGGCGTCTTCGTGTTTGAGATAGACGTAGACATCGATGCCTTGGGTGAGCCAGGTGTCGAGGCGCTGCCTCCACGCTTTTAGTTGGGTGGGGGTGTAGTCCTCGAGACGGAGGCGTGCGTAGGTGAAAGAGGCGGTGATTACGTCGGGGGGTGTTTGCTTTTCGGTTTCGGAGAGGCAGAGCGCTGTCTGGTGTTGGCGAAGAACGGCGTAGGTTTCGTCGGTGTACCAGGATGGGTGGCGCACTTCGAAGGCGAAGAGAAACGCGGGTGGGCGAAGGGCGAGAAAGTCTTCCAGCAGGGGACGATCGAATTTGAATGTGGGCGGGAGTTGGATGAGGATGGGGCCGAGGTGGTTGCCGTCGTTGAGGATGCTCGAGACTTCCAGGAAGCGTTTCAGGGAGCTTTCGCAATCGCGGAGCCGTTTTATGTGAGTGATTTGCTGGTTGGCCTTTAAAGCGAAACGAAAACCTTCAGGGACGCTTTTTGCCCAGTTCGAAAGGGCGGACTCAGTGGGCATCCGATAGAAGCTGTGATTGATTTCGACCGTCGAGAACTGCTTGGCGTAGAAGCTCAGCATCTCCTTGTCTGGTAGCTTCTCCGGGTAAAAATTTCCCTTCCACTCCTTATAGGAGTATCCGGACGTTCCGACGAGCAGCTGGCCTGCGCGAGGAATAACGCACCTCCTGCCTTTGGGATTTAATCACAGCAGGCTGCGTTAGGAGAAGACGAAGGTCCGGCAATGGCTCGCCGATTGTTTGCCGGGCGTTTGGCGATCGTTTGCTATCGCTCGCTGGCTACGGAGCTTTCTTCGTTTTCGACGGCATAATTTCGCTGAGAAGTTCGACGGCGCGTTCGAGTCCCTGACGCTTCTTCCAAAAATCGGCCCAGAGGTCGCCTTTTTCTTTGAGACGGGCGGAGATTGTTTTTATGTTCAGGGATTCGGGCCGGAGAGTTGTCCGTAGCTCGCGGGGCAGAACCGGGGTGGACACGGGGGCTTTGGGAAACGCGCGGACCGAATAGGCGGCGGCCAGGGGGCGGCCGTGAGCGTTTTGCTGGACGTCGATCAGGACACGTCCGGGAGGACGGCGCGCCACGATGCGTTCGCTGGTTACAAGATTGGCGTGCTCCGCGGTTACGCTGCGCGCGACGATCTCGGCCAAAGTTCTCAGCTGCTCGTAGGTATAGATTGGTTTGACGGGGACGTAGATGTGAAAGCCGGTGGCGCCGGATGTTTTGAGGAAATGAACGAGCTGCAGTTCGTCCAGCGCTTTGTGAAGTGCTTGCGCAATCGTAACCACAACGGAGAATTCCGTGCCGTCGGATGGATCCAGATCGAAGAAGAAATAATCGGGATGATCAAAATCGTCCGTGCGGTTGGACCACGGATTGTGGTCGATGCAGCCAAGACCGGTTAGAAAGAGAAGCGAGGCGCGGTCGTCAGCAGTGGCGTAATGAATTTCTTTGCCTCGCCCTTCAGAGTCGATGGGCACTGTTTTGAACCACTCGGGCAGGCCTTCGCGGACATCTTTCTGAAAAAAGGCCTGGCCCTTGATTCCATCGGGATAGCGGCGCAAGACCAGAGCACGTTCGCGGAGAAAAGGCAGGATGCGGTCGGCGACTTGGTAGTAGTAGGCGAGCAGGTTGCGTTTCGTGTAGCCGGATTCTGGGAAATAAACTTTGTTCAGGTTGCTCAGGCGCAGGCGTTTGCCGTCGAGTTCGATGGTGATGGTTTCCGCGCGGCCTTCGAACAACTCTTCCTCGATTTGCGCTTTCTTGCTAATCACGCGGCCTGCGACGGCGGGAACGCTGACTACCGCGGGCGGGGCCGCCGCGGGAGCGGGATTAGTCGCGGCGATTTCGCTTTCCCATTTGCAGTCTGCGGGACGGACGTCTTCGCGAAGCGCGATGAAAACCGGATGGCGCAGCGCGCGTTCTTGTGTCCATTCGCTGAACTTAACGCGCGCGACTAAAGTCGGCGAAACCCAGGAGGGCTTTTCATTTGTTTCGGGCACGACATCAAATGGGCAAGCGGCGGATTCGAGTTTTTTTAGTTTGCTGCTCAGTTCCTCTAATTTTTTGCCGTCGAAACCGGTACCGACATGGCCTATGAAGCGAAGCTTTTTCCCTTGATAGAGGCCCAAGAGGAGCGAGCCAAGCGGTATAGCCGCGGTGCGGGCGGCGGTCCAACCACCGATGACAGCGTCGAGAGTCTTGGTAACTTTGAGTTTGACCCAACTGGTGCTGCGTTCGGAGACGTAGGGGCTATCGATTCGCTTGGCGACGATGCCTTCGAGGCCATTGTCTCGGGCTACTTCGAAGATTTCTTTTCCGCGCTCCAGTTGGTGATCGGAGAAGCGAAATTTCTCGGATGTGTGTAGGAGCCGCTGAAGGAGTTGTTTGCGCTCGATGAGCGGCGACCTGCGCAGATCGTATCCGTCGCAATAGAGCAAATCAAAGGCAAAAAAAACGACGGGGACGCGCGAGATCAGGTTTTCGGCGGGGGCGCGGACATGCATGCGTTCTTGCAGAAGCCCGAAGTCGCTGCGGCCATGAGCATCGATAGCGGCAATTTCTCCATCGAGAATTGCCTGGCGCGCGCTAAGGGCGGCGGGGAGCGAAGCGAGTTCGGGATAGCGTTGTGTTATCTCAGCGCCGCTGCGCGCACGTATCGTCAGGGCGCCCCCGTCAATCCAGGCGAGCGCGCGGACGCCGTCCCATTTAATTTCGAAGAGCCAGTTGGGATCGGAAAAAGGATGATCGCCGATTGTTGCAAGCATCGGCTCCAAACGAGACGGCATGGATGCCTTGCGCGCGTCTTGCAATTCGTCTGGGCGAAGCGGGCTTGGGCTTCGCTTGGGCGGCAGCTCTTCCTTGATTTCTTCGATGGTCCTGCCGGTTAAGACGGAGCCGTCGTGTTCGTCCACGTTCCACGCTGGATCCTCGGCCGCGTCTTTGTGCTTGATCATCAGCCATTCATTGCCCTTTTCGCTTTTCTTCAGTTTCACCAGCACAAAACTTCCGCGCAGCTTTTCTCCGTTTAAGGCGAGCTTGATTTCGCCTTTCTCGATTTGTTGTGCTGCATCGAGGTTGCGGCCCGGCGGGTTTTCAACAGCAAACGTTCCGCGGTCCCACACCATGACTGTTCCCGCGCCGTAGTTTCCCTCGGGAATCTTTCCTTCAAAATTGGCGTAGGCCAGCGGGTGATCCTCCGTCTGCATCGCCAGGCGTTTGTCGGCATGACTCTGCGAGGGCCCCTTGGGTACCGCCCAGGATTTCAACGTTCCATCGACCGCCAGGCGGAAGTCGTAGTGCAGCCGTGTTGCTCGATGCTTCTGCACCACGAAGGTGTCACCGTGTTCGGCGTCGTCGCGGATTTCCAACTGCGGCAGCTTCGGCCTGGGGAGACGCGTTACCTTAGCCAATGGCTCGGCCTTGGCTGGTCGCTGAGCTTCGCCCGGCGGCTCTGGTTCGCCGGATGGCTCCGGCGTCCGATCGAACCGGCGCTTCTTTCTATATTCTTCCAGCTTGGCCATGGAGCGCATTCTATCCCAGAGATGTGCTGGGTAGTCCCAACGGTTCGTGAATAGCTGACTGATACACCGAAATTGCAGAATTCGTCTTGCGTCCCGCGCCGCTCGACGGCTAATCTTAGTCTCGTACGCGGCCCGAGCTATTGCTAAAGGAGTGTCCTCAATGGCCACGAGCGTTTGGAAAGGCCACCTCACTTTTGGTTTGATTTCGATCCCGGTGCGGATGTCTGCGGCGGCACGCGGGGAACGGATCAGTTTCAACCAGCTCCACCAGGTATGCCATTCGCGGCTTAAGCAGCCGCTGTTTTGCCCGGTTTGCAACCGGAATGTGGAGCGGTCCGAGATCGTAAAAGGTTACGAGCACGAAAAGGATCAATACGTTTTGTTCAGTGAAGAAGAGTTGGACAAAATCGAGCCTCCTTCGGCGCACGTGATGGAAATTCTGGAGTTCGTTAAGCTGGACGAGATGGATCCCCTGTACTTCGACTCCTCTTACTACATCGCTCCAGAGGACGCCGGTGTGAAGGCTTATCAACTGCTGATGAAAGCGATGGAAGAGTCCGGCTACGGCGCTGTCGCAAAGCTAACCATGCATCAGCGCGAACACATCGTGATAATCCGGCCTGGCAAGAAGGGTATGACGCTGCACACGATGTTCTATTCCAACGAGATTCGTGCGGCGGAGGCTGTGCCTGGAGATAAAGTCGAACTGAAGGATCAGGAAAAGAAGCTCGCGGAGCAACTCATTCAGAGCCTCGCGGCTCCCTTCGAGCCGCAGAAGTATCGCGACGAATACATGGAAAACGTGCGGGGCATGATCGATGCCAAGCTAAAGGGTCAGGAAGTGACCCAGGCGGCGCAGCCGCACATGGCCCCGGTGATAGACTTGATGGAGGCGCTCAAAAAGAGCCTTGCGGAAAAGCAGGCTCCCGCTGCTTCTTCGGCCGCTCCGGTGGGAAAAAAGCCGCCGACTCGAGCTTTGCAGCCAGTTCCCATGGTCCAGAAGAAGGCGGGAAAAAAGGCCGCGGGCTAATTTCCTATGGATGCAACGGACAGATTCAGCCCGGAAGACGTCCAGCGGATTGTGGGTCTGACCGGGAAGCAGTTGGATTACTGGGACCGCTTGCGCCTTGTTTCCCCTCGAAAAGCAGAAGGAAGCCGCTTTTACGACTTCCGCGATCTGATTGGCCTGCGTACCGTCAAGCAATTGGTTGAAGAAGGAGTGCCCGCCAGCCGGCTGCGGCATGCTTTGGCGGCGCTTCGCGAGAAGCTCTCCCACGCGCAGGCGCCACTGGCGGAGCTTCGGGTCATTTCCGATGGAAAAGACATCCTTGTCGAGCATGGCGGAGCCCGCCTTGAGCCGCTCTCGGGACAGTTCGCGTTGAACTTTGAGACCAGCGAACTGCGTGAACGAGTGCGCGTAATCGCCAAGCCGGGGCCAAATGCCGACGAGTGGCTTGCCACCGCGCTCGAATATGAAGCCGACGGCGAGACGCCGGCCGAAGCGATCGATGCATATGATCATGCTTTGTGCATTGATCCTCAAAAGCTCGACGCTTTGCTGAACTGTGGGACGCTCTTTTACGAAGAGGGCAACCTCAAGAAAGCGGCCGAATACTTTGAGCGCGCTCTGCAAGCGGATCCGGAAAACGCTTTGGCGCATTTCAATTTAGGGAGCGTTTTGGAAGAGGTGGGAAGACTGGAAGCGGCGCGGCTGCACCTGCGCCACGCTGTCCGTCTCGATCCAAGCTATCCGGACGCCCACTACAACCTGGCATTTGTTTGCGAAAAGCTGGGCGCATCCAACGAAGCACGTCGGCATTGGGAAGCGTATGTCAAGCTGGACCCCGCGAGCCCCTGGTGTGGGTACGCCCGGCAGCGCCTCGCATCTTCCAAGCTGGGGAAGTCGGTCGGCAGGTCCTAAGAACGAACGGCTCTTGGATGCACGCAGCTGCGCGACAAACAACCAGCCAACGACGACAAGAGTTAGAAGAGGTGTAAGAAGAAATGTGCAGGAACATCAGACCCCTTTTCAATTTTGATCCGCCGGTTACGACTGATGAGGTGCGAGCTGCTTCGCTGCAGTTCGTGAGAAAGATAACCGGTTTTAACAAGCCGTCGCTGGCAAACGAAGCCGCGTTTTTGGCGGCAGTGGATGAAATCGCCGGCGTATCGGCTCGTCTGATTCGCTCGCTCGAAACCACTGCGCCGCCGAAGAATCGCGAGGAAGTAGCGGCCAAAGCCAAAGCCCGCGCCGCCGAAAGATTTGGTGCCTGAGCTTGTCCGCGCCGCTCTGTTACCCTGTAACTCACAAGCGCACAACAGCCAGGCCCCCGCTTCGCAAGAAAATTCACTCAACGACTTTTTTGACGAAGGTTTGAAACTCGCTCACAACGCGCGCAGGTAATTCGCCAAACGTTTTCTTGATGAGAAGGTCGTGGCCTGCGCCGTCCACCTCAAGAAGCACGTGCGAAGCCGGGATCAGTTTGAGGGCGGAGTTCATTTCCGGAATCGTGCCGAAAGGGTCGCGGGTGCCGTGGACGAAGAATGCAGGCTTGTTGAGCTTGGGGAAATGGCTGGTGCGGAGTTGCTCAGGCTTTCGCGGCGGATGCAGCGGATAAGAAAGAAGCAGCAAGCCATCGACTAACTGAGGATCTTCCGAAACAAGCATAGTGGCTTGCCGTCCACCGTAGGAATGGCCGCCCAGGAATATGGGGCCGCTTTCTCTCTTTTTCATAAGCGCAACGGCTCGCCGCAAGCCGTCGCGGTCTCTGGCCGCGCTGCCGGGTGAAGGCGGCCCGTGCGGACGCTCGGAGCGGAACGGCAAATCGAAACGAAGCACGGCGAAGCCAGCCGCGACAAAAGCGTTGGACATCTCGATTAGCAATTTTGATTCACAGTTTGCGCCAGCGCCATGTGTGAGCACGATCGCGCCGTGACTCGGCGGAGAAGGCGCGTGCAAGAAGCCGCGAATAGGAGGATCATCAGCAGTATCAACGAACGGTGTGGTCATCTGATTTGACTTACTCACTCTGTCCGTCGCGTGTCCGGTTAACCGTAACTGGTAACCATAACGGGATCCCTCCCCCTGGGTTTTCCGTAAGTGTTGATTCTGGGAGACTTTAAGTTTAGTGGAATGAACACTTGCAGAAGTGTTGATTCCAAGGGGCTTGCGGGAGATGTTATCGGACGCGAAGGATTGTGGCAGAAAGCCGTTTGCACTTGGTGCGGGCCGAGACGGAGCAAGCGACGAAAGCATGGGGGATGGTAACACGGTTTCTCATTACTGTCAAGGACTATTATTTAGTGAGTATCATTCGAATGAGACGGGCGGAAGTCGAGAGGTTTGAAGGGGTTGGCGGGAATTTGGAAGCTTGGTGAGGAGCGGCGAAAAAGGGGCGCGCCGCAACTCGGAGAACTGGCTGAAGCAAAAGTCATGAATTTAGGAGATTCTGGGGAGAAGAAGCCGACGCTGTCATCTCGAGTCGGCCTCTATCGTCTGTGCCACGGGCCGCCCGATCTAAATGTCGTCGAAGCCCAGGTCCCGCAGGGCTTCGCGTGCAGCGTTGCGAGTTTTTGTATCGGTTTCGTTCCGATCGATTGACCAAGTTTGGCTATTATCAACATAAAGTTTCGCTTCAGGGATAGTCTTGTCCAACAACCCTGCGATCATGTAGACCGAATCAATTTTGCCCACACCCCGTTCGCGTAAAAGTGAGAGAACTAGTTCGGGTTCAGCACCACTCCGTAGCAGGTTTTTGGCATCCTGAAAAGACTCGGACTTGTCTATGCCTCCCGGCGCTCGAATGATGATCACGGCAGCCTCGGACTGGTGGTCGCACAGGGGTTCGCTCAAATCCTGGAGGATAGCCTTTCGCAAAGTATCACTGCCGGAAAAGATTATGTGGAAGGAAACAGGTCCCTCGCGTTCTCCATATTCCCCGCGTTCATCTCTCCAATACCTTACGGTCGCTTCTGCTACGTCCAAAATACCGGAAAAGTCAGTTTTCACGAAAGATAGAAGCGAGTCCGCGTTAAACAGAACTAATACGTAACCAGACGCCTTTTCCCACGAGAGATCTGTACTCAAGTCGAGCACAGCGTTCCAATTGCGTCCAAAATAGTTCGGGAAGTTCATCGTTTTGGCAAGCTCATCCATGAGAGCAGATTCTGAGGAGACGTGCTCACAGTCGATCTGGAACAAAGCAAAATCGACCTGCCGAGTCACTTCTTTGACGACCTTCGAATCCAAGAAGTTGGGCGGCACGAAATGAATCAGAGGCATCTCAACGCTGCCAAGATGTACTCGCCAGAAGTCGATCTCATCACTCATTTGATCCTAACAAAGCTCCCAAGTTGGTAGTGATCAGCCGTGTAGTAAATCTCGCCCCCCAAACCCGTTACGATGCGTGACTTGCCTCTACCAAATATGCCGGACAAAGGCACCGTGTATTCACGATAGTAACCTGCCGGCTTCAAGTTTAGCACTGTCGGGAAATTATTGAACGGCTTGCCTTTCGTAGTTCCAGTGGCGATTTGCTTCAGGACGCCCGCAATTGCGTTCTTTTCTGCTTGGGAAAGTGACGGCAGCAATTTGAGCTCAGCTAACCCTGGTATAAGCGCCATTCCAAGACCGACGCCCAGATCGCCGCAGCTTTGCATGCCGGAAGTGCACCCGGTTGCGTTGGCGTAAAGCCCTGTAGGGTCCATGATTCGATTCATCATTTGCAAAGTCTGGGCCCAATGTAGGTAGTATTCGTTTGTCCCTCGTATGAGGTCGCCGTTGGTCAGGTTGGTACCTGGGACGGGAGCGTTAACCACATTTCTCGTACCTGTTCCCGTTATTTCCGTATTGTCCGAGGCGTAAGAGCCGAAGATTAAATTCAGGATTTTGCAGAGAAGTCCGCAAGTTCCTGCGGGATTCGCCGCTTCAGGGTCATGACTAGGGTCGTGACCATTATCGTCCACTGCATTCATTGGGTTGTCGCTGACATACGTATAACGATTGAACGTTTGAGGGTTACCTGCATCGGCGTAGGGTATTGGGTCGGCATCGTCGGACCAGTCCGGCGACATGAAACGTCCGAGGTTGGAGGAGTAGTAGCGCGCGCCGAAGTTGTCGAGACCGGATTCGGTTTGAGGAGTGCCGTCGCGTTCTTTGCCGGTGAATTTGTGCGAATCGATGCCGCTGTCGGTGGAGATGATCTCGCCGTAGGGAAGATAGTCGAGGTTCTGGACGATGCTTTGGTTGACGCCGGTGAGGAGGCGGGTGGAGCCGAGGTGGTCGGCGTGGACGAAGTAGGTGGTGCTGGCAAAGTATTCCGCAATGGTCTGCCCGGCCAGATAGACGTAGCCGACCTGCCAGCCGGAGCTAGCCATTACCGCGATGACGTTGCCCGAGAAATCATAAACGTAATCTAATGGGATGCTGCCCGTGGTTTTTTGTACGCGGTTGCCATTCGCGTCGTAGACATACGTTGCTGTCGCACCCGCGTCCACTTGGGTAACGCGATTTTCGGCGTCATATGTATAGGTGTGGGTGCCGTCGTAAGTCAAGTTTCCTGCTGCATCGTATTGATAGGGCGGGGGAAGCTGGTTTTTGGTGCTGAAGGTTGTGGACGGCTGCTGGTAGCACGATCCGCTGGTGACAGTTTGACTGGTCCGGTTGCCCCAGGGGTCAACGGTCCATGAGAGGCCAGAGCAGGAATCGCCCGGAGCGCTCATCGTCGCCAGGCGGTTGAGCGAATCGTACCGGGCATGATTGTGTTCGGACGATGGTGCTGGAGCTGCGAAGGGCAAGGAGCGTGGATATTGGCAGGGAATCACAGGAAGGAGAGGAAAGAGCTTGGTGGAAGGGGTAAAGTTTCCGCATC